>Ga0315280_10002791_pt1 | contig 27861 bp, 25 predicted proteins | sample YL17G06_40_MG_FD_203697 | JGI IMG/M metagenome (GOLD analysis project Ga0315280, IMG submission 203697) | Sediment microbial communities from Yellowstone Lake, YNP, Wyoming, USA - YL17G06_40 | ecosystem: Environmental > Aquatic > Freshwater > Lake > Sediment | place: USA: Wyoming | collected... | reverse complement strand
AGTCGGCAGGAGTCAAATTCACAATCTCGGCGCAGGAAGGCATAACAGAGACAGGCGACCAGAACAACCAACTCTCTAACTGGTCATTCACAGGCGCGCAAAAAGGAGTCAACACAGACCCGAACGGCAAACTCTACGTCACGCTCGCAGACACCTCCGGAACCCGCACAGTCTCCTGCTACAAAGACGCAAGCCGCACACAACTGGTCTGCCAGGGCTCGCGTTCAGGTAACGGAACTGTCACACTCAGTGAGCAGAACAACTCAGGTCTATCTGGCTCCGTCTCTGTCACCTACACCGCCAATGATAGCGATATTGAACTAAAACTGGAATTCCGATTTGCTGTCGGCGATAAGTTCTACTTCTCCACCTCCATAACAGCGAAAGGCAATTTCCAGTTCTTCTTCGTTGAGAACTTCGGCAAATCGCTTCCAAGCGCGCAATCGGGAAACGAAACAGTCACAGAATCCTGGGCAGAGTAATGAAGCCGCGGACTTCAGTCCGCGGGTAATGAAGCCCCGTGCGTAAGCGCGGGGAATTCCAAAGCCGCGGGGTTCATCCCCGCGGGAAGGCGCAGTGTGTAAGGAGAACCTCAATGGGCTTCACCATAGTAATAGGCGATGGCGGCGACTCATACACTTTTGACGTCGCCCCCGAATTCTCTCCCCGAATAGAAACCATCCGCAACTCAAAAGGCGAACGTATCGGCGAACGGCAGGTCTGGAACATCCGCGGATTTCTGGTCGGCGCAAACGCAAATAATATTAACTCAAAATGGAACTCGCTCAAAACCCGCCTCCAGACAGAAAAGGTCAACTGCTACTTCAAAAAAGACGGCGTCACTCTCCAGTCCCTTCTCACAACAAGCGCCGAGCGCGGTCCCCAGTTCTCCGGTCCGCGCATAGTCACCGCTGACAACTCCGCCTGGGACACAAATCTTCAGTTCAACTTTGAGGTCAGCGCCGAAATCTACGATACCGAAACCGACATAATAGACAACGAATTCCAGATAACATACCGCGAACTTAACAACGGTCAGTTTGAACAGACCAAATCCGGTCGCGTGCGCACGCGCACGGGCGCGAGCGCGCATAACGCAGCCTCTCTCCAGGCGCTTTCTGTGCCGTCAAACTACAAACTCGTCGCAGCGTCAATCACAAAAAACGATGACGATACGGAAGCGGACTATAGTTACTCAATTCGGTCTCTATTTTCCGCTCTGCCTGATAACGTTGTTATCGCTGAACGCGTAATAGACGAATCTATAGAAGACGGCGTAAAGACGACGACATACAGAGCGACGTTTATCGGTCCCGGCGCTTCGCAAGCCGCCGATAATTTCAAACCCGAAGGAACTGTAATCCGTCAAAGTAAGTCTGTCGGCGAAGATGATAACTCGGTAACAATCACCTACACTGTCAAGGATTCTGTTGACGGCGCACAGCGTCTGCGTTACCACAACGCTATCTCCGTAGACTGGGGTATTCCTGCCAGGACCGCGTTTGAGGCGGATGGACAGTCCCCTCTAATTATGGATGGCGCACGCGGCGTTACCACTATCACCGAAGAAGGTTACTCAATCCACAAAGGAGAAATCCCTCCAGCGCATCAGCCGATAGACTCGCCTCAATTGGTTCTCACAAACAAGGTGACGAAAATAGAACCTGAAGCAAAACAGATTGCTGGCGAACCGGACAGTTACACGAGAACCTGGTCATACACCTACTGGGTAAGTGACGAGATAACAGAAGAATCTCTGAATGTGAACACGCGTCTCAATCCTTCGGGAAAGTAGGTGTTGGTATGCCGGAGAAAGAGATTTCCGCAATCCCTGGCTGGAAGATTGAATATCCTAATGATTACATAGCGCGCGAAGAGGTCAAAATCACTGCGGTCTCCGAGAAAGCGCAACTCGCAGACCTCAAACTGTTTGAAGATATATACGGACCTCCGATAGATTTTGCTGTCGGCGCATTCACCAATCCAGTTCCAGGCAAAGAAAGAAGCGTAATTATAAAAGGTCTGAAAGGCAGACCGCTGGAAATATTACTCGCGGATTTTTCGTCTGAGTCGTGGGCGATAATTCGTTCAGCGCGGGAGAATGTGAAAAAGGTCACGACAGAGGAAGAGAAACTGATACGCGAGTTGGTAATTGCCTGGACACAGAAGAGGTGGGTGAGTATTACGTCATTGCTTACCGCGAGGCTATTGCAGTATCAGGAGGTGCTGATATTCGGAGGTTTTTTGAAGAACGAAGCGCAGGGGACGCGCAAGATAGACGAGCCAACCCTTTCCGCGCACAGAGCGTTTATCAAGGAAGGCTTGAACAAACGTCTGAGTCTTGACGATAAAAAGGTTAGAGAGATACAGCGGATTGTGAGAGCCAAAGAGACAGGCAGATATGGTTTGGAGACAGTTCTGAAGGTTATGGAATACCAGAAGGTTCTCGCGGAGAAGGCAGACTATAAGGGCACGATAGATGGCTACTGGGGTGCAAAGAGTGAAGAAGCGCATACACTATATATGCTTATTAGCCCTTCAGACGCTACCAAAGCTCTTGGAGAGCGGGAGCAGATCATAAGCGGAATCCCCATTGAGGTTGGAGAGGGCACTACTGCGGATTTGCACGCTGCTTTGAGTAGAGTTGAAAGTTACAAAGATCCGAGCATAAAGAGAACAATAGAGATGCTCGTCGCCGACAAAAGAGCTAGACCATATGCTGCCATGGCTGCTGAGGCATTGCACAGAAAGGTATTATCAGACTTGCAAGAACTTATAGCCGAGAGGGGAAGGCCAAATAAACCGCTTGCTAAGGACAACACAGGAAAGACAGTAAAGATAGTGTTTGATGGTTCCCGCTTGATAGTAGACGGAAGGGTCTTTCCCGCTGTCTCGGGCAGAGCACAACCTGTAGCACACGAGACCGCTGAAGGCGTTGTTGGCGAAGGAATCGGTTTTGGCTACAGTCTAGCGAGACAAAAAGACAAGGCTGGAAAGGGTCCTATTCCAGAAGGCATTTACTGGATCAACGTGGAGGAACTCAAGGAAGGTGGGATTAGACACTACTTGGGCAGGGCGTCTTGGGGAACATCTTCCATTACGCTGCATCCAGACCATTCCACCAAGACGTGGGGAAGGGGCAAGTTTTTCATCCACGGAGGAGCAGAGCCCGGCTCTGCAGGTTGCATTGACCTTGGAGGCGGAGGTCCTCTCGGACTCCAAGACTCTATGCCCGCTTTCACTGAGTTTATCAAACAATTCAAGGGCTGCGTGATTGAGGTAGAAGTAAAATATGCTACGTCTCATTACTATCACATCAAATAAGTACCCAAGGAACCGTAGCAGCTACGCAGGCCAATACCTCCACCGGACTCGCCCAGCCGATAGGTGGTCCATGGCTCGGACCAGATAACCCTTAATTTATAGAGGAAGTGGAGGCAAGGTATGGATTGTCCAGATACTGCAAACCAAATTGCAAATCCAGACACTGAAAAAAGAGCAAGTACAGCACCTTCCCTGCCTCTAATCGTCGGTTCTTTTGCGCTTGCCTGCGTTTGGGTAGCAGTTTGCAGTGTCGTTGCGTTAGGTTGCGCTCTCATTGCTATTGAAACAGAATGGGGTGGCCGGCCGCCAGAAGATTTTACAGCCAATCTTGCAACTTACGAGTCCCTTTATTTTTGGTTCTTCTCAATGTTGATATATGCTGTTGCCTCAGTAGCGACCGGAGTAGGTGCTCTGGTTTCTTGGCTGCGGAAACACCAGAGCAGGTGGTGGCTCCTATCCCTTTTTCTATTGAATCTCATTTTCACCGCTCTCGCGAGGGCCATAGTAGTTTCGCTCGCGAGCCAATTAGCATAACAAGTATCCGGCGCTTCGCAAGCCACGGAACGCTTCAAACCCGAAGGCGAAGTTATTCGCCAGTCCAAATCCGTCAGCGAAGACAGCACCTCAGTCACTATCACCTACACTGTCAAAGATTCTATCGATGGCGCACAGCGTCTGCGTTACCACAACGCTGTCGCTATAGATTGGGGCGTCCCCGCAAGAACCGAGTTTCGTGTGGACGGGCAGTCTCCAATAGTTCTCGCAGGAGCCCAAGGAGTCACAGCAATCGTTGAAGAAGGCTTTTCAATCTGGAAGGGCGTAATTCCGCCGCCACATGAGAGCATAAACAATAGCAAGTTAGTTCTTACCAACAAATCCACCAAAGTAGAACCTGAGTCTCAAGACATTACGGGTCAGGCGGATGCATACGTCAGGACATGGTCTTACACATACTGGGCAGCCGACGAACTGAACGAAGACTCGCTCAATATACAGACACTTCTGACTCCGAAAGAGAAGTAGGTGCTACTATGCCCGAGAAAGATGTCTCTGCAATCCCCGGCTGGAGAATTGAGTATCCAAATAATTACATAGCCGGGAAAGAGGTCAAAGTGATAGCGGTGTCGCAGAAGGCTCAATTGTCAGACCTGAAGGTCTTTCAAGATATATATGCAGCGCCGATGGAGTTTGACATTAGCAGATTTACTAACCCGACTCCTGGCGCGGAAAGAGCGGTGTTCATAAAAGGTCTGAAAGGCAGACCGCTGGAAATATTACTCGCGGATTTTTCGTCTGAGTCGTGGGCGATAATTCGTTCAGCGCGGGAGAATGTGAAGAAGGTCACAGAGGATGAAGAGAGATTGATATGCGAGTGCATCATTGTGCGGAGTGAGAGGAGGTGGAGTTTTGTTACGACTCTGCTAACAGGCAGGTTGCTCAAGTATCAGGATATTCTGGTCTTTGGTGGCTTTTTGAAAAGCGAGGCGCAGGCGACGCGCAAGATAGACGAGCCAACTCTCTCCGCGCACAGAGTGTTTATCAAGGAAGGCTTGAACAAACGTCTGAGTCTTGACGATAAAAAGGTTAGAGAGATACAGGGGATTGTGAGAGCGAGCGAAACTGGAAGATACGGCTTGGAGACTGTTTTGAAGGTCACGGATTATCAGAAAATTCTGAAGGAGAAGGCCAACTACGAAGGCAAGATAGACGGCTACTGGGGTGCAGAAACCGAGCGAGCACATAAGTTGCTCATAATGATGCAACAGACCGAGGCGGAGATAGCAAGAATCTGGGAGTTGCCGGAGGAGCAAAGAGATGTACAGTATTTGATGTTGCTGCAGGAAAGGCTCTTTGTTTTGCAGCAGGAAAGAAGACAGGAAGAAAGCGTACTGGCGGAACTGAAAAAAAATCTTGAAGCGCAGGAGGGCAGGAAGAAGAAGTCCTATGATGACTCGAAAGGCATACGGACGGTCAGCGTCGGATTCAAACTCACACGTGGCGACGCGCGGCAGATCATTGAAGATATGGGACTGAACTATGATGACGTGTTCTCAGGTAAGCAGGAACTTACCGACGCCCAGATTGACAATCTCCTGGACCTCACGGCGAAGGAACTGGCAGAAGCTGCCAGGCGTGTAATTCCGGGATTCAACACTTTGCCCAAAGTCGCGCAAGAGGTATTCGCTGGAATGGCTTTTCAAATGGGCGCGACCGGCCTCTCAGAATTCAAGAAGATGATCGCGGCGCTGAAGAGTGAACCCATAGACTGGAACAAGGTTGCTGACGAGATGCTTGATTCAACATGGGCGAAGTATGATTCTCCTGATAGAGCGAAAGAGTTGGCACGGAGAATTCGGCAGTTAGGGGGGAAGTGATATGAACGGCTTCGGGAGCGGTGCAGTAACACGATTAAGAAGACATACAGGTTTCCTTCTCCGCAGCTTATGCGGCTTGGTTGCGTTTGTGTTGTTTGTTCCCTCGTGCAGCAAGAACGACGGTCCGAGTGCAGAAGACGCCCAGCGCCATCCTGCATCTGCACAAACAGGCGAAAAAAGAGAAACACATCCCGTGCATTGGACGGAACAATTGAATCTTAATATGGTGCAATTGCACGCACTTCTCAACAAACCGCTTGATATTGTGCAGTTAGACGCGCTTCTGGACAAGCCTGTTGACATATCCAGGAGTGATTGGTATGGCCGCGGAGAATTGTACCTGACAAGCCCTGATGACAAAGAGCAACGCGTCTTAGTTACAACCGGACGGCAGTGGTTTGACCTGAAGCGCAAGGGTTTCTTTCCCTATACCACGTACGATATTACTATGGAAGCATGGTTTAAAGCATCTTGCGAGCCATTGCTTTACTTGAAAAAGGCGACTCCCCCTCGCATCAGTTATCTCGCGGATTTCAGGCTCGATGCAGACCCGCTCAAGAACCTGCCGCCTTCTTTGGGACCAATCATTTCCGGGGATACGGAACGGGATGTCGAAGAAGGAGTTGCGAAAGGGATGACATGGGCGGACTTGTTTCCGGAGACTGTGGTAGAATCTGCCACACCGACCGAAATACGTCTGATGGGCGGTGATTTCCTCGTTGTGCTATCGCTGATTGCGTGGGGCGACTTCAATGGTGATGGTCTGGAGGATGTGTTGCTCTTTCGTTCTTTCCATGTAACAGTGGGAACGCTTCGATACTATGAACACGTGGTCTTGACGCGGCACAACAGAGAAGGCAGGCTATTGGTGGTCCCTATGGACGTGTACAATGAAGATTCTTTTCTTGGGGGGAAGCGGGAATGATTACCGCAAATCCTTTCTGAATGAAGAGAGTCTTGAGATTATTGCTTTGCGCACCGCCTCTTGGGAAAGTCATCTATTACCTTACATCCCGACGATGCAACTAATAGCTGGGGAAGAGGATGCTTTTTCATTCACGGAGGGACCCGGCCCGGCTCCAAGGGTTGTATTGACCTCGGAGGTGGCGGTCCCCTGCGTCTTGAAGATGATATGCCTGCTTTTACAGACTTCATAAAGCAGTTCAAGGGGTGTGTTATTGAAGTCAGGGTAAAATACACCAAGCAGGTTTTAGTACATATATGGCGAGACCGGGTCAGGTTATTGCCGCAGAGGTTGTCGCCGCTGCCCAGGGGGCCATGGGCTCCGTGGTTGAGACCAGAGGGACGCTGACTTGTCTCAAGCAAGAAGACGTGAAGACATTGGCTCTCAGTCCGTCACAATAACGCTGGATGTGAAACTGAACTCTTTGGCATCCCGCCGGATTGCACTGCTCGTCATAGAGCTGTGGTTGGCAGTTTCCATTGTAATTGACTTAGGCGCCAGTATCATAATGACTAAGACGGAATGGGGTCCTGGTTTACCGCCTGCAGATTATATAGAGAATTTGGGGACTTACCAACTGGGGTACTTCTTTTCCTTTTCGTCAATAACATATATGTTGGCCGCACTACTGTCAGGTGTAAGTATCCTGATAGTCTGGCTGCTGAAGAAAAAGATTGGACGCCCTCTACTCTACTTAGTGATAATGAATCTTGTTCTGTGTCCCACTTCCTGGATGTTGGCACACCTTGTCTTTAGCAGACTGGAGTAGCCAGTTTCGCTTAAACCCCCTGCAATGATCATAGACAGATCGGCGCGAGTCCATACCAGGCCGCATATCAGGCGCTCTCTGTGCCGTCAAACTATAAACTCGTCTCTGCCTCAATAACAAAGAACGATAACGACACAGAAGCGGACTATAGTTACACGATTCGTTCTCTATTTTCCGCTCTGCCCGATAACGTTGTCATCGCTGAACGCGTAATAGACGAATCTCTTGAAGACGGCGTAAAGACGACAACTTACAGAGCGACGTTTGTCGGTCCCGGCGCCTCGCAAGCCGCGGAACGCTTCAAACCAGAAGGCTCTGTTATTCGCCAGAGCAAATCCGTCAGCGAAGACAGCAACTCAGTGACTATCACCTATCACTATCTATAACAGCGGCAGCATACGCCTTCTTACCCCAAAAATGTCCCGTGGTATGCAGTGAGAGGTTCTCTACTGCATACCGCGCGCACTCTCGCTCCAGATGCCAGTTCTCGTTTGCATTCAGTGTCCAACTCTGCTACTATACAAAAAGTCACAAGAATTGATTCTTGAGACGCTTTGTGCTGTCAGAGAGTCGGTCCAGGTTGGAACACGGAGTAGATACTATGAGCGCTCAGAAAGAGGCAAACCCGAATCGGTTTTACAATCCGAAACTTGAAGACTCTGAGAAAGCGCTTGAGGCGTCGCTTCGTCCGCAGAATTTCGGCGAGTTCATCGGACAGAAACAGACCGCTGAAAACCTGAAAGTTTATGTCGCGGCGGCGAAGAAACGGAAAGAGTCGCTTGACCACGTCCTTCTCTCCGGTCCGCCCGGACTCGGCAAGACCACTCTCGCAACAATTATCGCCAACGAGATAAATGTCCAGATAAAAAGCACAAGCGGACCTGTTCTTGAAAGACCCGGCGACCTCGCAGGAATCCTCACAAGCCTCACAGACGGCGACGTCCTCTTCATTGACGAAATCCACAGAATGCCGAAAATCGTGGAAGAGTATCTCTACAGCGCTATGGAGGATTACCAGATAAATATCGTTCTTGACCAGGGTCCAAGCGCAAGAAGCCTAAAAATACCGCTCTCTAAGTTCACCCTTATAGGCGCAACCACGCGAGAAGGGCTTCTCACCTCCGCATTCAGGTCTCGTTTCGGAATTTTGGAGAAACTCATCTTCTATCCGCCGGAAGACATCTCCGCGATAATTGAACGCTCCGCGAAGATACTTTCAATTGAGACCGAGCAGGAAGCGGTTGAACTTCTCTCTCGCCGTTCACGCGGCACACCCAGAATCGCGAACAGACTACTCGCGCGCGTCCGCGATGTCGCACAGGTGAAAGGAAAAGGTAAAATAACAAAGCCACTCACAGAACTCGGGCTCTCTATGTTAGGAATTGATTCAGAAGGTCTGGACGCTACAGACCGCAGAATACTTGAGGTGATAACCTCCTGCGGCGGCGGACCAGTGGGGCTGAAAACCATCGCCGTCTCTGTCGGCGAAGAGGAAGACACTATAGAAGACGTCTATGAGCCGTATCTTATCCAGCAGGGGTTTTTGCAGAAGACTCTCCGCGGCAGAACAGTCTCAAAAAAAGCGTTTGAACACCTCAAGGTGGAAATCCCAAAAGATAAGCAGTCTGACCTTTTCAGGCAGTGAAAGAAGCGCAAGGTATTTGAGGAGGTGACTTATGGCGATTACGTTTCTGAAAGTAAAGGTCTCTAACCCTGCTCGCCCTAAGAAAGTGAAGGAATGTGAATTTCTGGTTGACTCGGGAGCGCTCTATTCTGTTATTCCGGAACAGGTGCTGGCCGGGTTAGGAATCAAGCCCACCTCCTCTGAAGAGTTCATTCTGGCGAACGGGGAGGTCTTCAAGAAGCCTGTGGGAAATGCTCTCTTCCAGTATAGAGGAAAAGTTAGAGCAGCACCAGTCGTGTTTGGAGAGAAAGGCGTATTCTTATTAGGAGCCACGACCATAGAGGCGTTGGGAATGATGCTGGACCCTATCAGGCGGCAACTGAAGCCTCTACCAATGGTGCTGATGTAACAGGAACCGCATTATACATCCCGTTAGGGCTTGAAACGGTGGGTGAGCGCGTTCTATTACATATCTGCTGCGGAATCTGCGCGATTGAGCCGGTTCGCGCACTCAGAGAAGAAGGATTCGCCGTCACAGGACTTTTCTACAATCCGAACATTCATCCATTTATGGAGTTTCAGAAACGCCTGAAAGCGGCGAAAATCGCAGCGGAGCGACTCAAGTTGGAAGTCTCGTTTGACGAAAATTACGGTCTTATCCCATTCCTTCGTTTTGTGGTCACTAATAAAGCCGCGGACTTCAGTCCGCGGGTACGATGCGAAATCTGCTACCGAATGAGACTTGAAAGAACAGCGGAATTCGCCGCGAAGGACAAGTTCCCGCTTTTCACCACCACTCTTCTTTCCAGTCCGCATCAGAATCAGGAACTTCTGCGTAAAATAGGCGAAGAGGCTGGCGCGAAATTCGGCGTAAAGTTTCTTTACCGCGATATGCGCGCCCTCCACGAAGAGTCAAAGAAAAAAGCGAAGAAGATGTCACTTTACAGCCAGCAGTACTGCGGCTGCATATTCAGCGAATATGAAAGATATGGAAGCACCACGCCGGAAGGCGTGGTGATGAAGCCGCGGGTTTCAACCCGCGGGTATGTTTAGCCGCGGACTTCAGTCCGCGTGTCTGTGAGGAAGATTATGTCTGTTCTTGCGATTGATATTGGCGGCACAAAGGTAAGGTTCGGAACAGTTACCCGCTCCGTGAAAATTCTCCATAGCGCTCAGTTCGCGATAAAGCGCGGAGTAAAGCCGGAAAGTGTCTTTTCCCAAATCGCTCTGAATCTGCGACAGGCGGAAATGCGAGATTTTTCTGCTGTCGGAATTGCCTGCGCAGGACTCGTGGATGCTTCTTCAAGAAAACTCCTCTTTTCGCCAAATCTCAACTGGCGAAATGTGCCGCTTCCAGAAATCGCGGAAAAAGTCTTCGGCAGACCTGCGCAGATTGAGAACGATGTGAACGCGGTCGCGCTTGGCGAGCACAAATTCGGCGTGGGAAAAGGGACAAAAAATCTTGTCGCTCTGTTTGTCGGCACAGGGATAGGCGGCGGAATAATTTCTGATGGGCAACTGATTAGAGGCACGCATGGTATATCAGCCGAAATAGGTCATATGATTTTCAAAGTTGACGGTAACCTCTGCTCCTGCGGACGCAGAGGATGTTTTGAGACCTACGCGGGCGGGAAATATATCGTGCGCAACTACCACCGCCTCGGCGGCGACAGGTCGCTCACTATGCCAAGCGAAATATATCAGGCGGCGAGAAAAGGCGACAGGCTTGCGAAGAAGGTATGGCGAGACGCTCTAGACGCGCTTTCTGTTCTCTGCGTAAATCTTACCACCGCGTTAGACACTGAAGTTATAGTTCTCGGCGGCGGTGTGATAGAGCACTCTCCCGGGCTTGACAGAGAGATAGCCAGACGCGTCAAGTCATATTACAGAGGCGGCTGGAAATACAGTCCGAAGATTGTGAAGTCAACACTTGGCGCTGACGCCGCGCTTCTCGGCGCCGCCATTTCCGCACTGGAAAGAAACCGCGGATAAACACGGATGAACACGAGAAGCCGCGGACTTCAGTCCGCGGGAATATTCCAAAGCCGCAGGGTTCATCCCCACGGGTAGTCATCCGCGTGGCAGGGGTGCAGCGCAGCGAAAAACCTTGACAGTGAGCGACAAACACGCCATAATATAATATTACTCACACATAAGTCTGACCTGATAAAAGCAAGGAACAGTTATGGCGGCGAACAGGATAGGCGTTTTTGTCTGCCACTGCGGAATAAATATCGCGGGCACTGTGGATGTCAAAAAAGTCGTAGAGGAAGTTTCCAAGTATCCCGGCGTCGCGTTCGCCACCAACTACGTTTTTATGTGCTCCGACACTGGACAGAAGACTATCAGAGACGCAATAAAGGAGCACAATCTGGACGCGGTCATCGTCGCAGCCTGTTCACCTTCGCTTCACGAGACCACGTTCAGAAGGCTGGTCACAAACTGCGGGCTAAATCCCTATCTTTGCGAATCAGCAAACATCCGCGAGCAGTGCTCCTGGGTGCATCCTGACAGTGAGAAGGCGACGGCGAAGGCGATAAGGATAATAAGAGCGCTTGTGGACAAAATTCGCGGCAATCAGCCGCTTGTCGTCTCTTCCGTGCCTGTCACGAAGAGAGCGCTTGTAATCGGCGCGGGAATCGCGGGTATCACCGCTTCGCTTGACATCGCGCAGGCGGGTTACGAGACGATTCTCGTTGAGAGACAGCCGTGGATTGGCGGTCATATGGCGCAACTCTCGGAAACTTTTCCCACTCTGGACTGCTCCCAGTGCATCCTGACACCGCGTATGGTGGAAGTTATCCAGAACAAGAACATAAAGTTATACACTTACTCTGAAATTGAGGAAGTGAGCGGCTTCGTCGGAAATTTTGAGGTGAAAATTCGCAGAAAAGCGAGGTCTGTGGACCCGGTAAAATGTACAGGCTGCGGAATCTGCCAGCAGAAGTGCCCCGCAGAGGCGCCTTCCGAATTCAACGTCCGGCTTTCCACACGCAAAGCGATATACACTCCGACTGCGCAAGCAGTGCCAAACACGCCCGCGATAGACAGGGAAAACTGCATCTGGTTCAAGAAGAAAAAATGCGGCGTCTGCAAGAAGTTTTGCCCCACAGGCGCGGTCAACTTTGAAGAAGAAGACACTGTGGTCACCGAGAAAGTCGGCGCGATTGTGGTTGCTACTGGCTTTGACCTCTACCCGAAAGAGAAGTTGGGCGAATACGGCTACGGCAAAGTGGAGGATGTGATTGATGGTCTCGCGTTTGAAAGGCTTCTTTCCGCGACAGGTCCGACTGGCGGAGAGGTGAAGAGACCTTCAGACGGAAAAGTTCCGAAAGAGGTGGTCTTTATTCAGTGCTCCGGTTCGCGAGACCCTGAGCACCATCTCGCTTACTGTTCCAAAGTCTGCTGTATGTACTCCACGAAGCACGCGCTCCTTTACAAACACAGAGTCCACGATGGGCAGCCGTATATATTCTACATAGATATTCGCGCGGGCGGGAAGGGATACGAAGAGTTTTATCACAGAGCCTCTGAAGAAGAGAGAATACTTTATCTGCGGGGAAAAGTTTCGCGAGTCTTTCGCGATGGCGATAAAGTTATAGTCTGGGGCGTTGACACTCTCACAGCCAAAAAGATTGAAATCGCAGCCGACTTGGTCGTTCTCGCTATGGGTATGGTTCCCAGTTCGGGCACACGCGAACTGGCGGCTAAACTGAAAACGCTGACAAGTGCGGACGCATTCTTCGCTGAAGCGCATCCTAAGTTGCGCCCGGTTGAGACGCTCACTTCAGGGATATTTATCGCTGGTTGCGCACAGGCGCCAAAAGATATTCCTGAGACTGTGACGCAGGCAAGCGGCGCAGCGAGTAAAGTGAAAACCCTCTTCTCCCGCGATACTCTTGAAAGGGAACCTCTCGTCGCGATTCTTGATGAAGAACTCTGCTCCGGATGCGGGCTCTGCATAAATGTCTGCCCCTACGGCGCACGCACACTGGATGAAGAAAGAAGAGTGGTCAGAGTGAATGTGGCTCTGTGTGAAGGCTGCGGCGCCTGCGCAGCAGTCTGTCCCTCAAACGCTTCAGAGCAGGCGAACATCACATCCAGTCAGGTCTTGAAGATGCTCTGCCCCCTGACCGAGTAGGAAGCACCACGCTTCCAAAGCATGGTGGAAAATCGCTGTATATTTCTTGTGAAGACGAACCTCACCGAGTAAACTACAAACACTGATTTTACACTTCGGAGGGGTGGAAATATGTCAAGAAAATTGGCATTGTTTGGTGTTGTGTGTCTTCTGGGCGTTATCCTTGTCAGTTGCTCCAGTTGCTCCAAAAAGGAACCGGGGCGGTATTACAACAACCGTGAGAACTTTTCTATGAGATTCCCTGTCAACTGGGAGGTGCGCGAAGGAGTTATGGGCACAGCGGTTGCCGCACTGAGCCCTCAAGAGGGAAGTTCCGATGCCTTTAGAGAAAATGTGAATGTGCTTTTTGAGACACTGCCAACGCGTATGAGTCTTGAAGAATATTGGAACGCCAGTTTGCAGGTTTTCAGCAAAACAAATTTCAAGATAATAAACCAGGGCGATACAAAAATAGGGGGCGAAAATGCAAAATTTTCTACTTACACATGCAATATGATTGGGACCGACCAAAAGAACAAATGCTATGTCTTGGTAAGAGGCGACAAAGGGTGTGTAATAACCTGTTCCGCCCCAGCCAGCGATTTTTCACGATACGAAACGAAGTTTGAAGAGATTGTGCAGAGTTTTAGATTTGAATAACCCGGGGTACTGAACCCGCGGACGAAAGTAAAGCGGGCGTTCTCCATCCCAGCCCCGCGCCGGTTCCGGAAGCACCACGCGGGAACGCGTGGTGAATGTTTAACCGCGTTGCCTGCAACACGGATGGGGCAATGCGGCTCAATCGCTGATGATTGTATTTGACGCTGTCACGCGGCAGATAAGGTTCAATTGTGGTAAAACCAAGAATCTCTTTGGTCATTCCTGCATATAACGAAGCCGGCTTCATCGGCAGGTGTCTTGAATCTGTTGAGAAAGCGAAGCACCGCTATCGCAATCCCTGTTCAATTGAAACCATAGTCGTCAATAACTGCTCTACCGATGACACAGAGCGAATCGCGTTGCGCCACAATGTTAGAGTAGTTCCGGAACAGAAAAGACAAATTGCACTCGCAAGGAACAAAGGGGTATCTGTCGCTACCGGCGATATAGTTGGGTTCCTGGACGCCGACAGCACTGTTTCTTCTAATATCTTTCTTTTGATTGACCAGGCGATGTCTTCCGGGCGATATATCGGCGGCGGAACAGACCTGATACTTGAGAGAAACTCCCCGGGAATTTTCTGCACGTATTGCATAACAAAATTTCCCGCTATGTGGCTGCTGGGCATTACAGGCGGCTTACTGTTCACAAACAGAAAAACCTTTGAAGAAGTAGGCGGGTTTGATGAGTCGCTTTATTGCGCTGAGGATGTGAAATTCGCGTTGGACCTGAAAAGGTATGGAAAAGAAAAAGGGAAAAAGTTCAGAATCATCACCCGCGCTTATGTGATTTCCTCCGCAAGGTCCTTTGACAAATTCGGCGATTGGTTTTACTTCAAAAACCTCCCGAGAGTTCTACTGAGCCTGAAAAAGATAACAAGAGACAGAGAGTTCTGTGATAAGTTCTGGTACAATGTCAGAACGTGAAAATGGAAGTTTATCCGCGTTGCCTGCGACGCGGAATGAATCCCCACGCGCATAATTCCAAAGCCGCGCGGGGGTTATCCCCGCGGGAAAAATCCTCAAACGCCGCGCAAGCCGAAAACAGGCAAAAAATTTTCTGAACTGGCGAAATCGGCGTAAGGGTTTTTGTAACGAAAAATCAGGGTTTTTCCCAATTGCGCGGACTGCAACAGTATTGTATGCTTCTTGCGTGTCTTTGGGCGGTCTTTGTAGAAACTCTGAAAAGAGAGGGGGGTGTGTGATGTGTAAGACGCTTGTACCTGTAGTGGTTTTTTGTCTCTTATTTCTTTTGGCGGCAACCGCTTATAGTCAGGAGACTGTTACTCTGACAGTCAATTCTGCTCACGGTAGTCCTACTCCGTCAGCAGGCGACCATTCCTATCTGAAGGGAACTCCGGTCACCGCAACCGTTGCGACACCTGTTGGAGGCGGAGGCGGACTAATACGCTATGCTTGCGTTGGGTGGAAGGCAAAGGGCAGTCAACCAAGCAATCCCCAGGGGTACGACCCGCCAGAAATACTTGCTGTAGGCTTTACTAACTCTGTCTATTTTACAATAGATTCCAATGTAGTTCTCACCTGGAAGTGGAAGACCCAGTATCTTCTGACTCTGAATGTTGAGCCTGCCGGGGCTGGGCATATTGACTTCTACTGCGATAGTCACCCGGAAGAACCTTCCGGGACATATCCTCCGACAGAAGGCGGATACTGGACCATTCTGAGGGTTGCGCAGTTGACTGCGGTTGCGGACGAAGGATACGACTTCGCGAACTGGTCAGGCGGGTCGCAGGTTATAAGGTTGGAGCCAACCAAGAATCCGACAGTGCAGAAGATGCGTCGTCCTGAGACTGTCATCGCAAACTTTACTCCTCAGCCGAGAACTTTCACAGTCTATTCTGCTTATGGCGCGCCTGTTCCTGCGGTCGGGACATACACTTATTATTATGACCAGACAGTGACGGCGAATTGCGGACCTGACCCGTCCCCTGCTGACGAAGGGATGGAGTATGTCTGCACAGGGTATGAAGGGACAGGTGATTTGTGGCCTGGTGGTTCTGAGACGAGCATATCATTTTATCTTCATCACGATTCTTCAGTAACCTGGCTATGGAAGACGCAGTATTGTCTGACAGTTTCCGTTCTTCCCCTCATTCCTATAACTGGCGGTACCGTGATACCTTCTACCGGCTGGTATGATGCGGACGCGGTTCTTGCGTTGACTGCGATTCCGAACCCGGGATTTCTGTTTGATCACTGGTCAGGTGATTTGAGCAGTACTTATAACCCTGAAACTCTGACTATGGACAGTCCAAAGATTGTCACCGCGAACTTTGCTCTTCTGGCGATTTACGTGGACGGCGCAAACGGTCAGGACACAAATGATGGTCTGACCTGGGAGACAGCGGTAAAGACGATTCAAAAAGGGCTTGACCTCGCCCCAGAAGGCTGGGTCATGCTTGTTGCTGACGGGACATATACTGGAACAGGAAATAAGGATTTGGATTTCAATGGCAAGGCGATACATTTGAAGTCTGTTGGCGGCGCGGCGAACTGTATTATTGATTGCGAGAATTCCGGCAGAGGATTTTATTTCCACAGTGGCGAGACAAACAACACAATTGTCGAAGGGTTTACTATACGAAACGGCAACGCGGCGGATCACGGCGGCGGCGTTCACTGCTACGCCTCCAGCCCGACATTCCGAAACAGCATTATCTGGGGCAACACTGCCGGGACAGCAGGACATCAGATATATACCTATGACTCCAGTTGCTCCGTCACCCTTTCATACTCCTGTTACGCTAACGGCGCAAACGATGTCGTAAATTATGGAACGGTGAACCCCGACAACTGCATCAACACCAACCCTCTGTTCGTGGGAGGTGGGGATTATCATTTGCAGGCGACTTCGCCGTGCATAGACAGAGGTAACAATTCTTACGTGCCTGCCGGGGTGACCACTGATTTAGACGGCAATCCGCGGATTCTTGACGGTGATAATAACGGCACGGCAACAGTTGACCTCGGCGCGTATGAGTATCAGCCGTGATTCGGGAAGCACCACGCCGGAAGGCGTGGTGAAGAAGCCGCGGGTTTCAACCCGCGGGTAATAGTAAGACGCGGCGAGTAAACGGAAGACCTGTGGGCGCCGAGCGCACTGCTTCCGTGAAGCGCGTCAACTCAGATGGCGGTTTTGACGATATAAAGATTCCGGGGAACTTCGTCCCTGATGTTTGCCGCGCCCCTGTATGGCGCGGAATATCCGCCGACAGATAACATCTGTTCGTGACATAGGCGAGCCAAGCGTCATCAACGCGGCAGCGGAAAAACTGTTCGCCCGTGTCACCAACGGGTGTTACCCGCGGCGGCTAAAAAACTTTGTCAACGTGCGAAAGAAAAGCGCGTCTCGTGCGTCTAATATGACGGGAGAAAAAGTTTAGAAAAATTATTATTAGTGCTTGACAGACCGTAGATGTATCCTATAATGATAATTGAAGGACGGTCAGTGGATACCGTCGTCTCTGTTCTTTGACAATCAGGGTGAAGGGTGAGCGCTGAGATCGTTTTTTGCAGCAGTAATCTGAACTGAAGCGCCACGCTCTCAAGGCGTGGTGTGGAAGGCACGGATTATTGTGGCCAAGATACTAAGGGTGAACGGTAGATGTCTTGGCGCCAGGAGTCGATGAAGGACGCGGCAGGCTGCGAAAATCTTCGGTGAGTCGCCAAGCAGGCTAAGATCCGAAGGTGTCCGAATGGGGGAACCCGGCCGGGGTCATACCCGGTCATCTGCGCCTGAATACATAGGGTGCAGAGGAGAACGCAGGGAACTGAAACATCTTAGTACCTGCAGGAAAAGAAAGAAATCTCGACTTCCTAAGTAGCGGCGAGCGAAAGGGAAATAGCCCAAACCGGGTGCGCGTGATAGGCTGCATCCGTTTCGCATCCGGTGTTGTTGGTTCTGCCTGGTCGCTGTGCAGAGCGGCCGAGAGGTTACAAAAGTGATTCCTAACCAAACAGGTCTGGAAAGTCCGTCCAAAGAGAGTGATAGACTCGTAGGTGAAAGGATGAACTCCTCTTAGCAGACACCAGAGTAGCGCTGGGCTCGTGGAACCCAGTGTGAAACAGGGAAGCCCACTTTCCAAGGCTAAGTACTACCTGGCGACCGATAGTGCAAAAGTAGGGCGACTGAAAGATGAAAAGAACCCCCGTGAGGGGAGTGAAATAGAACCTGAAACCGTTTACCTACAACCTGTCGTAGCACTATGCCCCGCAAGGGGAATGTGTGACGGCGTGCCTTTTGCATAATGATCCCGCGAGTTGCGCTATGCAGCAAGGTTAACTCCTTAAGGGAGGAAGCCGAAGCGAAAGCGAGTGTGAAATGCGCGGGTCCACCGCAAGGTGGACATAGTTGCGTGGTGCAGACGCGAAACCGAGTGATCTATCCATGGGCAGGTTGAAGCCGCGGTAATATGCGGTGGAAGACCGAACGGCACAATGTTGAAAAATTGTCCGATGACCTGTGGATAGGAGCAAAAGACTTATCAAACTCGGGAATATCTCGTTCTCCCCGAAATGCATTTAGGTGCAGCCTCGTGCCATTGGCGCACAGGGGTAGAGATACTGAATGAGTCTGTGGGGGCTAACCGCCTACCCTACTCAACCAAACTCCGAATACTGTGCGCTTTACCACGGGAGTGAGACTATGGGGGATAAGCCTCATTGTCGAAAGGAAAACAACCCAGATCGCCGGCTAAGGTCCCTAAAGCAGACTAAGTGCATAAGGAAGTCGGAACGCTAAGACAGCCAGGATGTTGGCTCAGAAGCAGCCACCATTTAAAAAGTGCGTAACAGCTTACTGGTCGAGCGTTCCCGCGCCGATAATGATCGGGCCTAAGTCTGCTACCGAAGCCGCGGGTCCCCCGCGAGGGGGGCGGTAGGGGAGCGTCCCATTTTGAGCGAAGGTAGACCGTAAGGACTGCTGGACAGAATGGGAGTGATGATGCGGGAACAAGTAACGAGAAAGCAGGTGAGAAGCCTGCTCGCCGAAAACCTGAGGTTTCCTGGGGAAGGTAGCTCCGCCCAGGGTTAGCCGAATCCTAAGCCGAGGCCGAAGGGCGTAGGCGATGGACAGCAGGTTAATATTCCTGCGCCACCTGATAGACGTTGACCAGAGGGGGAACGAAACCCGGAGGGCTAACGAGCGGGTGAAAATGCTCGTTGCCTTACCCGAGGGCGGCTGTAGGCAAATCCGCAGCCACCAGCCCAGAGGTCGGGCTAAATCCGTTTTGTGATGATGTAGCCGGAAGGGTTTCCAAGAAAAGCCTCGCTGCGAGCCTGTCAGGTGACCGTACTAAAACCGACACAGGTAGGTAAGGTGAGTATCCTAAGGCGCTCGAGAGAACTTTCGCGAAGGAACTAGGCATAATGGCTCCGTAACTTCGGAACAAGGAGTGCCTCCTGAGGTGAGTTGTAACCACATAACAAGCCTTGAGAGGCCGCAGTGAAATGGCCTGGGCGACTGTTTACTAAAAACACAGGTCTATGCGAACTCAAACAGAGGACGTATATGGACTGACCCGTGCTCGCTGCCGGAAGGTTAAGGGGAAGGGTCATCCCGTCCGCAAGGGCAGGAGAAGCTCATAACCGAAGCCCCGGTAAAGGGCGGCCGTAACTATAACGGTCCTAAGGTAGCGAAGTTCCTTGTCGGGTAAGTTCCGACGCGCACGAATCGGGCAACGACTTGGGCGCTGTCTCCGCGAAAGACTCGGTGAAACTGCAGCAGCGGTGGAGATACCGCTTGCCCGCACCAAGACGGAAAGACCCCGTGGACCTTTACTGCAGCCTAATATTGAGTTTTGGCATAGCATGTGTAGGATAGGCGGGAGACTATGAAGTTCCGACGCCAGTTGGGACAGAGTCAACCTTGAAATACCGCTCTTGTTATGCTAAAACCCTAAACGAGTCCCGTGAATCCGGGCTCGCGACAGTGTTAGGTGGGCAGTTTAACTGGGGCGGTTTCCTCCTAAAAGGTAACGGAGGAGTCCAAAGGTACCCTCAGCACGGTTGGCAATCGTGTGTGGAGTGCAAGGGCATAAGGGTGCTTGACTGCGACCCAGATGAGGGAAGCAGATGCGAAAGCAGGGCTTAGTGATCCGGTGGTTTCGTGTGGAAGAGCCATCGCTCAACAGATAAAAGGTACCCCGGGGATAACAGGCTGATCCCCCCTGAGAGTCCACATCGACGGGGGGGTTTGGCACCTCGATGTCGGCTCATCGCATCCTGGGGCTGGAGAAGGTCCCAAGGGTCCGGCTGTTCGCCGGTTAATAGCGGTACGCGAGCTGGGTTTAGACCGTCGTGAGACAGGTCGGTCCCTATCTGGTGTGGGCGCAGGATACCTGAGGAGAGCTGTCCCTAGTACGAGAGGATTGGGCACGGACGGACCTCTGGTGTGCGAGTTGTCCTGTCAAGGGCATTGCTCGGTATCTATGTCCGGAAAGGATAAACACTGAAAGCATATAAGTGTGAAGCCTCCTCCAAGAATAGGTATCCCCATCAGGCTCCTGGAAGACTACCAGGCTGATAGGCCGGATGTGTACACCTCGTAAGAGGCTTAGCTAACCGGTACTAATTGCCGATCGTCTTGGCCACAATAATCAGTGCTTTCTAACGCGAATTACTTTGCGTCACCCTGACCCTGAATCGAAGAAGAAAAAGCCGCGTTTTCCGCGGCTTTTTTATTTGTTATTGCGCCCGAACCGCCGCGCCGTGAGGCGTGGTGGTAGAATCCGGAAAGGGCAAATCACCCGCGCCATAAATGGCGCGGCTTCATTTCTTATTTCCCCGCCGCGCTGCTCGCTTGTTAGAAAAGCGCCTTGGATTTTCAAGGCGCCTTTTGTTATACTGTCAGATTGAGAGTTATGGAGGTAAGATATGTACCAGAACCGTCCATTGCGGAAAGACGAGGATTTGTTTGAAAGGGTTCAGGTTGCAAAACGAATAGCCAAAGACGTGAGTTCCCTTGGACTGGACAATCTTCCACTCTCTTTGGGCTTATTTGGTGGCTGGGGTAGTGGTAAAACAACGATTCTAAGATGGATCAAGGAAGACTTGGAGGAGCAAGACAAGAATATTTGCATTTACGTCTCAGCGAGGATTCCTGGGGGAAACATTCTTGAGCCAGTGCTGCGTAAACTTTCCAAATTGAGAGGGGCGAAATCTGAGTCCCAAATCAAAAGATTGGGCTCAAAACTGCTGAGCATCCTTCCTGCGCTCAGTGTCAGTGTTCCTGGAATACCTGTACAACTGTCGGTCAAGGAAATTGCGGGGATAATAAAGAAATCAATATAGGCACCAGATACTATAATGCAGTTCAGGAAGTTCATTATAGACATTTGCCGGGATGATAAAAAACTGATAATCCTCATTGATGACCTGGATAGACTACCTCCCACTAACGCAGTTGATGTTATGGAGAGTTACGAGATTCTCTTTGGATTAGTTCCGACCACTGAAGAAGAGTTTGACAAGCCAGTTCCCCAGCCAGAAAGTAAGGGAGAATCAGGAGAAGCCGCAGGAGAACAGTCCATCTCCTCTACGGCTCAGCCGGAATATGCGACAGAGAGGAAAGTAGGTGAAGTTCCCGTCTTGTTCATCTTTGCCGTGGATCCTGGGATTCTCAAGAGTGGACTTGTGGCTAAATATGGCAAGGACGCCCTTTCTGAAAGTATGGCGGCAGCCTACATAGCAAAGCATTTCCAGATTGTTGAGAATGTGCCGATAACACAAAGAGGGGAAACAATCCGCCTAATCTGTGAAGGAATAGGCGTGCATGATGACAAAAACCTGAACGCAATTTTAGGCAAGATTGACAACTCTGTAACAGAGGCTGCGACATCCAACCTGCGCTACTTCTTCCAGGCGCTTGATGCAACGCGGAGATTTGCTGACATAAGAGGTCTGAAAACTATTAGCATCTTCTATGACCCTCAAGGGCGTCGAACTCTTGCTGTCAAGGATAACGAGAGACAATTCGTTCTAACGTTTTTCTTCATCTACCTGCTTTACCTCCATACACCTGAAATCGTTAGGTGGGGACACACAGTACCTCCTTGGTATTATTATATCTGTCGCGCTAATGCTCCTGGTGACATTTATAGGGTGGACTCAGAGAAGAGGCAGCAGGATGACGATAAGCGGACATTTGAGGGAAACTTAGACGAGTTTTTGGTGAGGAATTCTCGTATAGTAACACCTATTGCGACCGCGGTATCTTTTCTGAACCCACCCGATGACCAAGGTTCCGAGGAGCGGGTGAAGAATGCACTCGCTGCGGTACTGGGCGCCTGACAGGCAGAGAAATCGTCTCTCCACGCTTGCGTGGGGGTTATGTCTTTTCAGAGGCGTTGATTCTCTATATAGGCGATGGCGGATGCGAGGGTTTGTTCGGTGTCCAGATAGCGCACCCAGTAGCCGCGTGACCAGACCGGAGTTCGGTTAGCCGTGCCGCCTGCGGCACGGATTCCATTGCGCGTCGCAGGCGACGCGGCTAACCCGAGGTAACGGCGGAGAGCACGCGCCGAGACTGATTTGAAGGCGTTCACAATTCGCTGATACGTGTGGGTATGTCTTGCGACGACTACGTGAACGTGGTCTGGCATAACTGCGAGCGCGCAGATTTTGTAGTTGTGAAGTGTTGCGTGCGCTGTTATTTCGTTTGCCACTTTTTCCCGCGCCTTTGCGTCCAGAGTGGTAGGGGAGTATTTCAGATACCTCTGCGCTGAAAGCAGGTAGTTTTTCAGTTGCGCTGCTGTGGGCTGGAGACTGCGCCTGCCAAGTTGCTCAGTTGTGCCAAGTTGGCGCAAGGTTGGCGCCCAAACTTCCTTTGACCACGCGCCACGGATGTCGTTCGGAAACCACCAGCCATATGCTGTCCAGACTAAATGGCATGCTATCATTATTGCCACATCTTACAATACCACGAGGCGAGTTCTAACTTTTTTGCGGTTTTTGGAAAAAATATTTCCAAAAGTGTGTATATCCACCGCTATAGATGGGGGAAGAATGCAGAATGTAGAATATAGAATGTAGAATACAGAATGAAAAAAAGATTGACACGGGAAGGCATAATAAAAGCGGTGAAGGCGGCGGGGAAACGCTGCGGTGGGGCGCTCTCACGCGATGATTTCCTGCGGGAGACGGGTCTGTCAGAATACCATATCAGGAAATTTTTTGCCGGCAGATGGTTAGAGTTACTGAAGGTCGCGGGCGTGAAGTGCCATCCATTCTATCATCCGCGTCTGAGCGATGAGGAGATACTGGAGGATTATCATCGGATAGTGCGTCAACTGCGGCGGATACCGACGTGGGATGAGATAAGGAAGTGGACGCGGTATTCGCAGAGCGCGTATGAGAAGCATTTCGGCACAATTGACGGGATATTGAGAGAGTTTTTGAAGTATCTGAATGAGAAGGATGTGGATAGAGATTTGGCGTTGCTTGTGAGGGGGAGACTGGTGCAGGCGGGGGTTAGGCGTGAGGGCGGACGCGCCCGGCGGGGGCGTGGGGAGGAATACGGCGAGGTGCTGAACTGTTGCGGTTTACGGTATGCGCCGACAAATGAGCGGGGAGTTATCTATTTATTTGGTGTTCTGGGCAAAGATTTGGGATTTCTTGTTGAGAAGATAGGGAGCGGGTATCCGGACTGCGAGGCGAAGCGTCGGGTGTGGGGTGATAGCGGGGAGAGGCGCTGGCGGAGTGTGAGAATTGAGTTTGAGTATAAGAGCAGCAACTTCTTAAAGCACGAGCATAATCCGGACTCTTGTGATATAATAATTTGCTGGGAGAATGACTGGGCAGGCTGTCCAGTGGATGTGATAGAGTTGCGCAGGGTGGTAGGAAAAGAGAAGTAAAAAGTAAAAAGTAAAAAGTAAGAAGGGGGAAGCGACGAGTAAGAACGGGCTAAATTTTTTGAAATTTTTAGGTTGAAATGCGAAAGAAGAGGGTGTAAAAAGCGTCTATGTATAGGGAGAGAGAAATAGTCCAAACAGAATGGAGGTGGGTATGAAGAAGTTGGCGGGGGTAATAGCGGGATTTGTGGTCGTTATCGGGCTCTGCACATTCATAGTCGCGCAGGACCCTGCAGTAGATAATCCTAATCCGAAGCCGACAGGGGGAGGGGGGCTTCCTGAGGAAGTTGACAAAGACCTCAAAGGCGCGATAGATGCTGCGGCCCAGAAACTGGCTGACCTGGGCAAGAAGAAACTTTCCGAGGCTGACCTTGACAGTGTTGTGAAGGAGACGCTTGCGGCGGTAGAGGCGCTCAAGAAACTTCTGAACAACACCAAAGACCCCGCTATGAAGGATATAATAAATCAGTTGATAAAGGAGTTGACCAATATCAAGGAGATAGTTGAACTGACCAAAAGAGAGTATTCCTGGAACGACGCTTACGGATGTCCTATGTACAACAAGAGGCGTGTGGATGACTCGCTGCGGAAGATTGACGAGATACTGAAGAAACTCAGCGGCGGCGGGAAGTAGGAGTCTGCGCGTCTGAGATGTGTATTTTTGAGGGAGTAGCGATTTGCTACTCCCTTTTTTTGTTATTCGTCTGCACCAGGTGGGCTCGCGTGCAGGGTCGCAAAGGTTTCGCGTGCGCAATCTCACTTTCTTGCAGAATGGGAACCAAAAAGTGCAACGCGGTGAGGTTCTTCTTCGTCTATATATCTGGGATAGAGATTGCGAGGTGGCACGGTGGGGGGCGTAAAGATGAATTGGAAGGTCAGGAGGGGTTCTACACTGGTTCTTGCGTTAGGCGTTCTCGCGCTTCTTTCTATTATGGCGGTCACATTCACGACGCTTGTGAGGCTGGAACTGGCTTCCTCGGTGAACTACGTCAACGGGATAAAGGCGAAGTTTCTTGCCGAATCAGGCATATCATACGCTATTGCTGAGTTGCGCAGGACCGCTTCAGCCCGCAGTTACACCAATAACAGCGATGGTGCGAGGGAATACTGGATAAGAGAAGACTTGATAGGGAAGGAGATAGAGGAGATTGCGAGGGAGAAGGAGACGTATGAGGGATTTCTTGCAGGCACGTATATAGCGCAGGGCGACAGGTACAGGGTGAAGGTTGTTGATTGCGCCAGCCAGATAAACCTGAATACGCATTACGGTACTTCAAGAAAGATACTTGCGAGAATGCTGGACAATCTTGCCGCCGGGATAGAGAAGAAGGCGCTCAGGAATCCGCTCAGTTCTTACAAGTACAAAGGTTACACCGGCGGCGAAGCGCTGTTAGTTTTCAGAGAGAGTGAACTGCCAGGCAGGGCTTTCACATCAAAGAGTCAACTGATAGAGCCTCTGGGTGAAGAAAACTTTTCTGTGCTGCAAGACTATGTCGCAGTCTCTTCGTGGATAGACCCTCAGACACTGAAAGGGATAGGCACAGATGACCCGAGAAGCCCGGTGGATTTTGAGGCGGAACCGAGAGCGCCGGTGAATATAAACACCGCGACGAAAGAAGTTCTGACTGCGTGTCTGACTGGTCTTGCAGGAAGAAGGGTTTACGTTTTGATTCCGCCCCCCATTACACAATCGACAGAACGCACTGACACACCTCTTCCGGGTGTGAACGAGCCGATTTCCATAACTGAGCCGACGCTCACATTTATTTACACTGACCCGATAACATTTCGCGACGCCTCTGTTATAGCGGACCGGATAATTGAAGCGAGGAAGATAAAGCCGTTCAGGGAGTGGCAGGATTTCTACGACTTTGCTGACAATATGTCAAATGCGGGATTTGAGAGGTTTTTCGCAGTGCCTGCGACTGTTCCGTCCACAATCAGGACGCAGGAGAATTTCAACACTTGGTATGAGAAGTCAGTAAGAAGCCTTTTGAAAGCGAATTTCAATCCAAATGCGCTGCCAAACAGGTTCAATCCAAATAAAGGCGCGTTTCAGGAGATTGACAAGTTCAGCCTTTTCAGGCTTGAGGGCAATAAACCAGAACCTTCGCACACGACGGAGTTTTGCTTCGGCTCTATGGGGCGGTTTGAGATAATCTCACTCGGGGAAATCGCTGCTCCGGAGGGAATCGCTGCGCGCAGCAAAATCCGCAAAGTTGTGAGGTTGTGCGAGATAGTCAGGCAGACAACTCAGGCGCAGTTTGAAGAGTATGTTGGCGGAAAGGGCACAGTAGAGCGCTCCGATGTTGTGACCTATCCTGAGCCGTGTTCAGTTCTCAGTTCGGACTATGCTTCCACCCTGGCTGGTTACGTAGAGATAAAGCCGCGAGATGAAGGAAGCGGTCCGGGGTCGCAGCACGTGTTCAAGGCAGGCTGGGAAGGAAAAGACGACCCGCCTGGCAGTGGAAGGAGTCTGTGGGCGGATTCTCCTGCGACCCCGTATCCCAATCCTGTTGCGCCTGTCGCGATGAAAGTTGGACCGCTTATGAAACTGAAGTCGCCGTATAATGACTACGGCGACCTCTTTGTTGATGGCGTCAATACCAGTATCGCCCAGACCCGCAAACTCGGAGAGGCTAATATCGGGCACACTACTCCGCGGATACTGTTATACCGCGCCGGCGTCAGAAGCGGGACGCCATACGATGGTCCAAGCCAAGACCCGCCGCTGGGAAATATCCCGTATTACGGGGCGGGATTGGAGTTCTGGTTCAAGCCGATGTTTGACGCAACACAACAGGTTACCTGGGGACTTTGCTCTGTTACGCAGGTGAAGACGCCGTTCAAGCAGGAAGGTATCTGGACGAAGGGCACCCAGATGTTTATCTTCAAAAACACTGACGGCGTTATCAGAGGAACAAGGCTCTACTTTGAACTCGCGTTTGATTCAAGAGGGAAACTTCACCCCGAACTCCTGAACCCTAACAATATACAAGACCAGAGAAACTACGCGCCAAGCGGACCAATTGACCCTGACAAATCCATCAAATACGCAAGGACGGATGCGTTTATTATGGCGACAACGCCTTTGATAAGGAACTGGAAGTCAAACGAGTGGAGGCACATAGCGGTCAGATGGGATGACCGCATTGATACGGGGATGGCTTCCCGGTTTGATATCTATGTTGATGGGAGGAAGGTCTCCTCAGCGAAGTCCTTCGGGGAGAAGGAAGGAGCGTTTGTGACGCTGAACGAGAAGGAGCCTCACGATGTTATGTACGTTGCCGGATTTGAAAGGCGTCAGATGTACAGGGCAGGTGTCTTCAAATACCCAAACCCCAGAGACCCTAACGCTCCTATCTCCGAATTTTGCAACGGCACAATGGACGGGTTCAGAACGTTCTACTCTGGACCCGATTTCTCCACTGCGGGACCGCCGATGAGATTCTACTTCGCGGGAAAATATGAGAACAGAGTCCCTGTCATCTTCCCTCCCGGTGCGTATGAGACCCGCATTGGAAGCGTCTCCTGGACAGCATATTTACCTTCTGACTATGGCGGATTCCTGAAAAGTCAGTTTACCGGCGGGAGCGTTACTGTCAGAATACAAGTGGGCTCTGCCGCACCGCAAGACCTTACAAACGCAGAGGAGATTCCGAATCTGACAGTCACAAGGGAAGTGCCGGTAAAGTATATAGTCAACCTTGACGCTGTGCAGATTCCCGGACTTCCAAACGCTGTCTGCAGCCCGGTCTTTGACGATATAACGTTCACGTATGTTCTGCCTGATGCCGAGGTGCTTGAGTCTGAAGAGATTTTTGAGTAGGCAAGTGAGAGCGAGGGAAGAAGAAGGAAAGGAAAACTTTATGTGGCGCGTGATTGCTGGATTTGCCATTTTCACTTCTCTTCTGTGTTTCACGCTTCACCTCTATTCCCAGGGGGAAGTGGAGAAACTTCAGATAACCGCTGAAGTGAAGGAAGCGGCAGGAGGACTCCAGTTTGCGGTCTCAGGCACAGCCGAGGTCCCTGATGAGAGCAGAGTGCAACTCTGGATTCACTTCGCTCACGAGAATTTTGACGGCAAAGCGGTCGTTGTGACAAACAAGAAATTCTCTCACACGTTCGGACCATATAAGAAGCGCTATTACAGCGGC
>Ga0315280_10002789_pt1 | contig 27863 bp, 22 predicted proteins | sample YL17G06_40_MG_FD_203697 | JGI IMG/M metagenome (GOLD analysis project Ga0315280, IMG submission 203697) | Sediment microbial communities from Yellowstone Lake, YNP, Wyoming, USA - YL17G06_40 | ecosystem: Environmental > Aquatic > Freshwater > Lake > Sediment | place: USA: Wyoming | collected... | reverse complement strand
ACCGTTTTGAGAAGATCGTCCAGGAGGATGAGAAATGTGCGGGGGACACGAGTTCCAAAGTCGATCGGGGGTGCTACTTCTGGGCTCGAGATGAGAAAAATAACATCCTCATTGATCCAGGTGAGGTTGTTGCCTGGGTTTTTATAGGAGAATACGGCGGCGGGCGCACGCATGCTTATGTTGCTCCAGGAAGGCATGCTTATGTTGCTCCGGGCGGATAGCGGGCATACCAGGAAGAAGATTCGTCCAAATCGGTCAAGCTCAGCCGTAAAGCTTCCTCAACAACCAAGCCATTCTCTGACCAAGGGTTTTGACCGACTGCATACCTTCCTCGTCCTTTTCCACCTCTCCTTTATCCCTACCGAGAGCCATCGCCCGGCCAACAATGAAGATCTCTTGACTCAGAAGAAAATGATTCATCGAATCGATTGCATGCATACCCCCTGACCGGCGGAGGGCAGCTACGGCAGCCCCCACCTTGTTCTTATACATCCCGCCGTTGGCCCGAGAAACAAAACCCGAACGGTCAATCAAGGCTTTCATCTCCGGTGTGATATCCATAAAGTAAACGGGGGACCCGAGAATAATACCCTCTGCCTTAGTCATCTTCTCAATACAATCATTCGCAAAATCATCCTTCACTGAACAGCGTTGATCCTTATTCTCGAAACACTTGTAACAAGCGATACATCCATGAATTTCCTTCTCAGAAAGGTGGACCAGGTCTGTTTCGATCCCCTCCTTCTCAAGTTCACGGAAAACATGGTTGATGAGGATAAAAGTATTGCCGTCCTTGCGAGGGCTACCGTTAAACGCGACAACTTTCATTTTGTTCTCCTTCCTTTTAATTTCTTATCTGATGTTCCAGGCTTCTCTACGAAATAATTTATTCTGATGAGGAAGTCAACATAAATTGTGAGGACAGGTAACATCTCACGTCAATTTCCTATTCTCATCTTGCTTCATTCAGATGTGCATCGTAACGATTTCGGGTTAGCGCCTTCCCTTGACCACCACATAAGCCGGATTGATCTCCCTCCCTGCTAAAAATGCTTCCACGTTGTCCACTGCCATCATCAGTCCGTTGATGACGGCCTCTGGGGTCAATCCTGAATTGTGAGGGGTGAAGACAACATTGGGTAATGTAGTCAACGGATGTTTAGGAGGAAGGGGTTCTTGGTCATATGCGTCAAGGGCTGCCCCTGCAATCTTTTTTGTCCGGAGAGCTTCATAAAGCTCTCCGGGTTCAATCAATCCCGCGCGAGCTGTATTCACAAAGAAGGCTGTTGGCTTCATCAAATCGAAATCTCCTCTTTTGAAAAAACCTCGCGTCTCATCCGTTAACCGGAGATGAAGGCTCACTGCATCGGAGGTTTGCAGCAACTCCTCTTTTGAGACAAACCGGACACCGCTCTCCTTGGCTCGTTCCGGGGATGGATGAAATGTCCATGCAATCACCTCCATGCCGAGGCCTTTTCCCATCCTCGCCACATATCTCCCAATCGCTCCCAATCCTAAAAGGCCCAATATCTTGCCACTGAGCTGAACCATTTCTACCCTGGGCCAGTTCCCTAAGCGGACTTCCCGATCCAAAAGAGGAATTTGTCGGGCAAGAGAAAGAAGGATCGCAATGGTGTGTTCGGCCACGGATAAGGCATTCGCTCCGGGTGTGTTGGTGACGGTGATTCCCTGTTTCCGGGCTGATTCCAGGTCCGCGTTGTCCGTTCCCGTTCCCCAGATGGATATCAACCTCAAATTTCGACAGGAGGCAAGAACCTCTGCGTTCAAATGTGTGTAGGCCCGAATGTTGATCACCACCTCGGCCTCCTTAATCCTTTCGATGAGTTCTTCCTGGGTCTTTGCCTTATCCAGGTAAATTTGAACCTCCCCGAGGGTCTTCACTTTGTCCTCTGCTTTCGTTCCTGAGATGGCCCTTGGGAAATCATCTGGAATGGTGATGCGGTGCTTCATATTCTATTTCCTTTGAGCTGACTACCCCTACAGCGACAATTTTCATGATAGCAATTTTATCGCCCCCTGTAAGAGCGGCTTCCAGCCGCGACGGCTGTCGCAGCAAGATGCTGCTCCTACGGGGAAATTTCTAAAAATGTCGCTGTAGGACTACATGGTCCCAGAAAAATTCTTTTTGACCACTGCGTGATAGACCATGATCACAAGAGTATAGATGTCGAAAATCGGCAAGTCGATCTCTTTTTGAATAGCGGCTGCATAGGGCGGCATATTGGTGCATTCCAGTACAACGGCGCCTACCTCTGGGTGTTCCGATACCATCCGTTTTGCAACTCGAACCAGTTCATCTCTTGATTTGTTCACATCCAATTCCATCTCGTCATCAAGAATAACCCGTGAGAATTCCTCTTCTCCTTCAGTGCCGTAAATGATGTGAGGTATCTTATCTGCTCCCACGCATGAAAGATGCTTCTGGGTCAGCGACTTGGCATGAATGGTGATAATGCCAACCTTTTGAGATTGTTTGACCATCATATAGGCGAGAGGGACTTGCATGAGACTCGAAGTGAAAACCGGTATCTTCAAGGCTGAGGCCATCTCCTTCTGAAATAGGGCGAGAAATCCGCAATTCGTTGTGATAGCTCTCACGCCTTCTTTTTCCAACTCCTGTGCCCCTCTGATGAAAGACTCCAATAAACCCATGGCCCCTTTTCTCACCACAAGATCCGGTGTCGCTCTCTTGATGATCTTATAAAGAACGGGAAAATCCCAGGTGGTCGCATTTCCTATATCCCCTGGAATTCTTGGAAATTGCGTTTCCAACATCAGAATCCCAACAGGATACCCATATATATTTTTGCCTCCGGTTACTTTTTCCATTAAGAGCCTCTGTTCTCCCCTTCACGTAGCGATCTAATGTGTTGTTGGAAAAGCGGTTTTCATTAGGCTGGTCAAAAATGTCCAGATGCAAGGCTCCCGAAATCCTGAGGAGTGAGGCGTACCTGGGGGTACGCCGCAACGACGAAGGATGAGGGGAACGCCGCAGATGGGCGTTTTTCAGCAGCCTGTTAATCTTTAAAAGCTGTCAGCAACTCTTTGATCGTTTTCCCTTCTTTAAAACGCGTTAGAGCCAGGGGATCGATGTCGATGGATTCTGACTTTCCATTCCAGATGAGTTCGGCAATGGTCATCCCGGCCGCCGGTCCATGTTGAAAGCCATGCCCGCTGAATCCAACAGCCAAGATCAAGCCTTCGACCTCCGGAACCTTGCCCAAGATAGCATGATTGTCCGGTGAAATTTCATAAAGCCCAGCCCACCCTCTGTTGATTTTTGCCTTTTCGAAGACCGGGACTCGATGCATGGCTTTTTCTGCGGTTTGAACCATCGAATCAAAATCGGTGGTCAGGTTAAAACTGGGCCTTTCGTCCTGGGGTCCGGACAAGAGGACGCACTCTCCCTCTCTGCGAAAATAGAAGTTTTGCTTGTGGTCTATGGTAAGGGGAACAGAACGTGGAATCTTATCAAAGGGATTTGTCACAAAGAGTTGACGACGAATAGGGTTGACTGGGATTTCCACCCCTGCAAGCTTCCCCACATTGGCCGCATAAGGCCCTGCAGCATTAACGACCGTGCGAGTTTCCACCCGCCCGTCTCTCGTGGTGACCGAGACAATGCGATCCCTCGACACTTCAATCGAAATGACCTCTATTTTTTCAAGAATTTTAACCCCATGTCGTCTGGCCTCTTTGGCGATGGCATTGGTAACCTCAGTTGGTCCTGCATAACCATCTGTATCACAGAACGCTCCGCCCACCACATCTTCCACATTTAGGAAAGGGCATGCCTTCTTTATCTCCTCGCGGGTCAGTAGCTTGGAAGGAACGTCGAAACGCTTCTGGAATTCAATATTTTTCTTAAAGGATTCTAATTCTTCTTCGTCCCTTGCGAGGAAGAGGTATCCAATTTTATGAAACTCGGGAGAAACTCCAAATTCCTCTTCAAAGTTTTGAAATACCTCAAAAGACTTCATGGCAAATTGCATGTTGACTTCGGTGGACCATTGCCTTCGGATTCCTCCTGCACAGAGCCCTGTCGAACCCATGCCGATCAGATCCTTTTCGAGGAGAACAACATTCTTTGCCCCCCTCTTTCCCAGATAGTAGGCAATGCTGACTCCGATGATCCCTCCTCCGATGATTACAATGTCAGCCGTTTTTTCCATTTTCCCGTCTTTCTCCAAATGTTACTAATAAGGCCGTAATTGTATAGACATCAAACTCTTCTTCTATACCACTGGATTCCGGCTGGAGTTTATCCCGCACCTGATGCGGGGCCGGAATGACGAAAAGGGACGATGCCTCAAATTCGTCTCTCCGGCGAAAGCCGGAGTCCACCCCCAAGGTTTTCAAACGGGCAAGCCTTCAATTCGAGGATGTCTATCCTATTATGGACTCCTTAGTAATTACCATCTACTCAGATATCAGAGAGTCTCTGATAATGTCTCGAATATTTTCTTTAAAAACCTCCTTGGGCCCCTGGAGCTTGATCTTACCCATTTCCAAAAGATACATGTAATCAGAAACCTCTACGGCTTTAATAATGTTTTGATCAACAAGAAAAATGGTTACTCCCTGCTCTCTTACTCGTTGTAGAAACGCATATATTTCTGAGACCAGCTTGGGAGCCAAGCCAGCAGAGGGCTCATCCACCAAGAGAAGTTTGGGGGTGGTCATCACTTCCTTTCCAATGGCAAGCATCCGTAACTCTCCGCCACTGAGGAAGGTGGCTTTTTTGCCTCTCTTTGCCCCAAGAACCTGAAAAAAATCGTAGATCTCTTCTAACCTTTGTTTGAGCAGCTTGCGTTCCCTTTTGAAAGTCCAAGCCCCCAGCATTAAGTTTTCCTCTACACTAAGTCGAGGGAAAGTATTGATTTCTTGTGGTACATAGCTTATCCCCAACTGCTTTAACCTAAAAGGAGAAAGGGTCTGGATTTCCCGCCCATTGAATACGATCTTTCCTCGGCTGGGATGAAGAAATCCGAAAATGGCTTTCAATAAGGTTGATTTTCCGGCTCCGTTCGGACCAATAATTCCCGTTATCGTATCTTCTTCTATTTCGAGAGAAACGTCATTGACGATATCGATCCCCTTCACATAGCCAGCGGTAACTCCTTGAACCGATAGTTTAGAAGCCATCTCTAACCTCCAAGGTAAGAATCAATTACCCGGGGATCATTGGCAACCTCTTTCATGGTTCCTTCAGAGATCAATTTGCCTGCATGAAGAACCGATATGCGACTGCATAAACGGCGAATCGTGGTCAGTTCATGAGACACGATCAGGAACGTTACCCCTTCGTCTCGGTTCATTTTTTGAATCGTCTCGATCATGACATCCTTGATAACAGGATGGACTCCAGCAAAAGGCTCATCGAGTAAATAGAGGCGAAGGGGTTGTCTCATAAAACCTCGGACAATCTGGAGCAACATGCCTTGGCCCCCAGAAAGATTCCTGGCAGGTTCATTGCTCAATCTACCCAAAAGAGAAAAATCAAGAAGTTCTTTAGCCCGGTGGCTCGCTTGCCGCTTGCCCATGCCCTGGGTAAACGCAGGAATGAGCATGTTTTCGAAAACGGTCATGTCCCCGAACAAGCGCGCAACCTGGAAGGTGCGCATGATCCCCTCCTGGGTAATCTTTTCTGGCGGCAATCGGTCAATCCTTTTCCCAAAGAAATAGACCCCTCCGCTGGTCGGCTTATAAACCCCGCTGACGAGGTTTATTAAGGTCGTTTTCCCAGATCCATTCGGTCCAATCAGCCCTCGAATCTCTCCTTCCTCAAGGCCTAATGAGAGATCATCCACAGCTCTCAGTTTTCCAAAGTCCTTCGCTAGATTCTCAATCTGGAGAAGCGTGCTGTTCTCTCTTCTCATTCAGTTACACCTTCCCGTGCCTGCTTTCTTCTCGAGATCCGCTGAGCAAACTGCCTTACGATTCCAATGGCTCCTTCATGATACAGTCGTGCAATGGCAATAACGGCTAAGGCAAAAACAACCATTCGGATCTCTCCGAATTCCCGGAATGTTTCAGTGAGGATTTCTATAAATATTGCTCCAATGACCGGCCCTGGGATAGTTCGGATACCTCCAATGACGACCATGATAACGATCAGGGCCATCTCGTTGAAGTCAACCATGACAGGAGTCAAGAGTCCGTTGTAATGACCATAAAATGCCCCTGCGATACCGGCAACACCGCTTGAAATAATAAATGCAAATATTTTCCAACGCGTTGTATTTATTCCCATGACACGTGCAACCATTTCATCGTCACGGATTGCCCTCAGATAATAGCCCATTTTTGAATGATTAATGATCATGATCATGAGAATCGTCACGACAGCCAAACCCAGGAAGAAGTAGTAGCTGGCGATGCCCCGTCCTTCTCCTAAAAAAAGTTTAGGAACAGCTAACCCTAAATCGCCTCGTGTTAATTTGTATGTCATGGAGATAAAAATCCGTACGGATTCTGCAAACGCCCAGGTGGCAATCGCCAAATAGATTGCTCGCATTCTTAGACACAGCACGCCTAAGATGAAGCCCATGAGGGTGCTACTCAACAGGGCAGCCAAAATACCCATCCAGATTGGGAATCCGGAACGGGTTACCAGCAGAGCTGAGGTATAACCTCCGATCGCTGCGAAAGCATGGTGAGCCAACGAGAACTGTCCCGTATAACCCGCGATTAAATTCCAACTGGAGGCAAGAACGACATAGTAAAAAGCAATCGTAAAAACCTGCATATAATATTGACCCGTCCAAAAGGGCAAAAGGCAGACCACGAGTAATACAGCGAGTAAAAGAGAATATCCTTTTAATCCGCTCATCCTTGCATCCCTGATGTTTTTCATGAGAACTCTGCCTCAGTTAGAAAATAGAAGTCTTTTGTTCAAGGGTTAGGGGAAAGATGCCAGTTTTTCAATTTGGGATTTTCGATTGCCGATTTTTAATTTTTCCAAAACCTAAATTGCAAATCGCAAATCGTAAATCATGAGGGGCTTCCTAACCTTAACCTAAAGACCATTTTCATCGTTCGAGGGTGCCGTGCCCGTTATAAGAAATTGCTCAACAATTCCTACCCGTTGTTATTGGGTCTTGAAACAACTGAATCTCTACTGCTTTCAGAGCTATGCGACTCGTTCCCTTTCTTCGAACAGACCTGCTGGCTTTATCGCAAGGATTGCCAAGAGGAAAAGAAAGCCATAGACATCCCTGAATGAGGCGTTAAGGAAGACAGCACCAAGGCTTTCAATCAATCCAAGGAGAAGGCCGGCACATAGGACCCCGGGGATAGAACCCAGACCTGCAATGACGATAATTTCAAACCCCTTCATGGTTGCGATGCTACCGCATTTCGGATGGAGATAGAACTCAGGCGCCAAGAGTGCGCCAGCCGCAGCGGCTAAAGCGACCCCAATTCCAAAGGCGATCTGGTCGAGTCTGAAAACATCAATGCCCGCTGTCTGGATACCCATGCGGTTTTGGGCAGCTCCTTGAAAAGCTCTTCCCCACCAAGTCTTCTTTAAGAACAGATAAAAAAGGGACAGGAGTACGATGGTGCCGATGAAAGCGACAAACCTGGTTCCACTGACTGGCAACGTAATAATTTGGGTGTTGTGATAGTAACCCGGGGGGGAGTAAATGAAGGGACCTGCTCCGATGACAGCCATATTCGTGAAAAGAACACCCAAAGCGATCGTGACAATTGTTGCATACTCCGTTCTTTTTTCCACAGTTCCTTCAAACATCGGTTTGATGAGTAACCATTGGACGACCATTCCAAGCAGAAATACCCCAACCATCGAAAGGATAACCCCTATATACCATTCCTTAACCCTTAGGACATGGATAATGATGAGATATTGTAGGTAACCCCCTATCATGTAGAATTCGCCCATGGACCAGTTAATGATCCTCATGATGCCATAGATGAACGTGATCCCCATCGCCATCAGAGAGTAGATCAAGCCGATGACGATCCCGGATATGATGTATTGTGAGAGAAGTGTTGAGTCGATTGTAATACCCCGTCTCGAGAGAGGAATTTGGAAATATTTAAAGATCAATAAGGTAAACCCCGTTAGAAAGTCTCCTACTTTCTAACGGGGTAGAGTTAATTCAGTAGATCCTTGTTTCCAAATCTCTTTGAAACTAAGGGGAAACAAATTCCCCGGTTTTCATGTTCGGCGGCCAGAGGATTGTGGATTCTTCAATAGGTTGATCAACCTTGTTAAACTGGACGACCTGTAAAGGGGATGTATGGTTATGCCACCTGGCACCTGCCAAGCGCTTAAACTGAACAACGTCACCCTTTGCCCAAAACTCAAATTTCCCCTCTTCCAAGGCTTTGATCAGGTTCTTTGGATCATCGGACTTCGCAAGATTGATTGCCTGAGCCAGTAATACGATTTGTCCAAAGGCGTTGTAAGCCATGTAGGTTGGGATCTCGCCATATTCTTTATCAAACCTTGGTTTTAACCATTCACCTGTCTTCGATAGCCCCATCTTGGGATGGTAGTAATTAATAAACATCACGTATTGACCCATTTTCCCAAGGTTTTTCCAAAATTCTGGTCTTGCTGGCCAGTCATGGGCACCCATCATTGGAACTTGTGGAAAAAATCCAATATCGAAGGCTTGTTTGGTAATACGATAGGTTGGGTCGCCAACTCCAATGTTCAACAGGAGATCTGGCTTCCATGCCTTCAGCTTTAAGAGCTCCGGAGTCAGGTCAGCCACTTTTCTGTCAAAAACCATACCATTTATCTCAACATCTTTTAATCCGCGTTCTTCTTTTATTAATTTTGTTGCCTCGAATAGTCCAACTCCATAATCTGTGTTCTCAGCCAATACGGCGATCCGTTTCCATCCCTTACTCATGAAAAAATCCATCCAGGTCGAGGCCCTGTCGTAATCAATCACGTGAGTTTTAAATGTGGTGACTTGGTGCTTTTCGGTAATGATGGAAGCAGAAGCTCCAGTCGAAAAAGTTGGGATTCCATATTCCGCACCGACGTCGACCAGGGCTGTGCAAACGGAGCTGTGATACTGCCCGATCACGGCGGTCACTTTGTCTTTTGTTGCAAGCTTTCTGAAGGCAGCCACGCCTTTTTCCGGTGTTCCTGAATCATCCTCTATCACAAGGTCGATGAACCTGCCTCCCAGTACACCCTTCATTTCTTCATTGACGTACTTTGCTCCGAACTTCGAACCTCTACTGATCAATTGTCCAGCCGCAGGGTCACCTGGAGGTGAAAGAGGAGTGATAACCCCTATCTTCACTGGTTCCGCGGCCGCTGCTGGGCTTGCCAATGGACCATAAATCCAGACGAAGAAGAATACTGCGATCAGCAAAATGATGAAAGAACCTATTTTCGATTTCATAGAAACTCCCCTCCTTTTGAATAAGGATTTTTTCCGCTTCCCTACCTTTTCATTTTCTTTCCTCGCCCCCTTTATCACCTCCCCTCAACTTATGAAGCAGTCATTTTTTCCTCTCGGCCTCCCGTTCTTTGAACCCCGCTTTTTATACTACGTTCTCACAGTCGTGTCAATTCATTTTTGGAAAATCATCCTCAGGGCATTGCCCCTCCTCATGGAACCTCATAGCCCAAGTCGTTTAGATCCTGCTGGTTTTTTAAGAGTATGATACGAAAGGATCTTATGTGACAACTCAAGCATTTACGGATAAACCAAATGTTGAAAAAAATCTCTAAAAAGTGATTGGAAATTTATTTTCTCTTATGTAACATCTTCAGCAAAAAGAGCATCTCTTCATTCTTCGCCCAGTAGGAGCACACCAGGTAGACTCCGAGGCCGATCGCAATCCCGAGACCCAGGAGAAGAACCTTTTCGATTGGATTCCCAGACACAGCCCATTCCCCCAGGGAACAGATCAGGTAGGCGACCAAACCCATCGGAAGGCTACAGAAGAAAATTCTCAGGAGGGATCGAAGATTCTCTTTTATATTCATACCTCCCAATTTTGGAATCAACTTTCGAAAGAGAAGGATGAGATTGAGAGTGGATGAGAGGCTTGTGGCCAGTGCTAAGCCTGCATGTTTCAAGGGAAAAATGAGGATGGAATTGAGGATGACATTGGCTCCCAGGCAGATCAAGGCAATCTTTAATGGTGTCCAGGTATCCTGAAGTGAATAAAAAGCGGGAACAATAACCCTCACCCCTGCAATGGCCCAGATGCCGACTGAATAGAATAGAAGAGCTTTGACTGTCATCTCAGTTGCATAATAATTGAACACCCCTCTTTGGAGGTAGAGATTGATGATCGGGGTCTTCAAGGCAATCAGACCCACCATGGCAGGAATGCTGATAAATGAGACCAGGCGAAAGGTGAAGGAGAGCGTCTCTTTTAATTCCTCCATTTTCCCCTTTGAGGCCAATCCCGAAAGGCTTGGGAGCGAGGCCATTCCAATGGCGATCGCAAAAATCCCTAAAGGGAATTCTATCATCCGATCTGCATAGAAGAGATAGGAGACGCTTCCACTGGGGAGAAAAGAAGCAAAGATGGTGTCAATGAAGACATTGAGTTGATAGACGGCAGCTCCAATAAGGCCCGGGATCATAAGGAGGCCGATCCTTTTGATTGCGGGATGCCTGAAATTGAAGTTGAACCGGAAGCTGATTCCCTTTCTTAATAAAAATGGGATCTGGAAGAGAAATTGGAGGACTCCGCCGGCGAGAACGCCCACTGCCAATGCCATTACTGGTCTTTGGAAGACGTGATAGAAGAGGAAGACCGAAACGATGATGGAGATATTGAGAAAGATCGGAGCGATCGCTGGTGCAAAGAAATGTCGAATGGAATTCAGGATTCCCATGGACAGGGCGAAGAGGCCCATGAAAAAGAGGTAAGGAAAGATGATCTTGTTAAGCGTAACGGTGAGTTGGAACTTTTCTGGGTATTCAGTATACCAACCTGGGGCGATGATCCGGATCAAAATCGGCGAGAAAAGAATTCCGACGGCTGTTAGGATCAGCAATATCACCCCGGCGATGGTGAACGCAATATGGGTCACCTCTCGGGACTCCTCTTCTGATCTCTGGGTGAGATATTCGGTATAGATCGGAATAAATGAGATGGTTAAAGACCCTTCTCCCACCAATCGTCTCCAAAGGTTGGGAATGCGAAAGGCGACAAAGAAGGCATCGGCCGCCATCCCCGCCCCGAAGAAATAGGCGATCACCATATCCCTAAAAAAACCTAAGATACGGCTGAGGAGGGTCCCTATCCCGATGGTGGTGGCTGCTCTGGCGATTTTATGGTTCTCAGACATCGTGAATTGCTGTCGTGTCACAAATTTCTGGGGCCAAAAGTCAAATCCAAATGCTAATATTCACTTTTCAAATCAATGCTAAAGGTCAAATTACAAAAACTTTTGACATTTCAACTTTGTAATTTGGATTTCATTTGAACTTTGGGCTTTGACATTTGACATTGCTTCCCCTGATAAGGCCTTGACACACGCTATCCTAAAATGTTAAAAAAATCAATGATATCGATTAAAAATTGAAGGATTGAGGGATTTAGGAATTCTCAATTCCTCAATTCATTACAAGAAAGGAGGTCGAATTTTGGCAATCCATCTATCGGCAATTAAACGAGCTCGGCAAAATGAGAAAAGGAGGCTCCGAAACCTCCACATCAAAAGTACGGTGAAGTCCTTTGTCAAAAAAGTGAGGGTGGCCGTTGAGGAGAAAGACGTCGAAGGTGCCCAAAAAGCTTTATTGAAGGTAATCCCTCTTATTCAGAAGGCCCACTCCAGGGGCGTCTTCCATAAGAATACCTCCGCAAGAAAAATCTCTCGGTTGACCCGAGAGGTCAATACCCTTAAACCCAAGGCCGCTTAATTCATAATTGAATTATTAGTCAGTCCATAATTGTATAGACACCGGAAACTAAATCCCTCCTCCCCTCCCTTTACAAAAGGGAGGAATTACCCCTCTTTGGCAAAGAGGGGCGAGGGGAGATTTTCTGACCGATATGTCTACTCAATTATGGACTCCTTAGTAAATCCCCCTACCCTCCCTCGGTTTCGAGTCGTACCGACTTTTCTAAAGGGGGGTGCCGTCGTTCAAAGCCTGACTTTGGCACCGGACGGAGAGGGGGGATTAATGGGCCGACAGAGATCAATCACCAACTTCTCCATCAGAAGCTGCTTTGGCCCCCATCCCCTCTTGATAGCTAATTCCGAGGTGGTCTACACATTTACAATTCAAGTGTAAAAGTTAAAACTTGACTTGACAGACATTGCCCGGTTAACCCCTTACTGGCAACTCTGACTACTAATGTTCGGACATTTCCAGGTTCGATGCTTAACATTTCAGAGTAATCAACTTTCAAGCCTTATTTTGGATAGCTCAAATTGAATGTATGAATATCAAATCGTAACTTTTTTGAGGTGTTGGAAATAGTGAATAGATAGCAGAAACCGTAACCATCGGAATCATTCAACGTGGCTTCAAAATCCTGTTGTAATCCGTCGGGGATATCGGATATGGATGGAAGGGAGGGACACAAAATGGAACCTGGGAATCTGAATCATCGATGGAAATGGTTACGGAGGGCGCCTTCACCTTGGGCGGGGGTCTGACCTTTAAGTCCCAAAGACCAAGATGCTTGAGGATCTTCTCGATCACCTCTTCGTCCTCGATAAAAGCGAGGATTCGCATCTGACCCTGGCACTTGGGGCAGGTCAGGGGGTCCGCTTCATAAATCTTCTGAATCAGTCGGGCCCAGGTGCGGTTACGGAGATTCATCATGGCTACCAAGATCACAAGGGATATTCTGGAAAGCTACCTGCACTGCAAGTTTAAGGGGCATCTCAAATTCACCAGCCAGCAGGGAATAAAGTGCGACTACGAAAACCTACTCACCGCGATGAGGGCAAAGGTCAGGCTTGCCGCCATCGACAAGATTCTTGCACCCCACGCAGGGGAAGATATCCCCAGGAACATCCCCATCACCACTTCCGCTTTGAAGGAAGGTGCGTCGTTCCTTCTGGACGCCACTCTGGAAGACGATTTCGTTTCCCTCAACTTCGATGGACTGAAGAAGGCGGATGGGCCATCGAAGCTGGGCGATTTTCACTACATCCCGATGTTGTTCATCGAAGGAGAAAAGGTCCCAAAAGAAGAGAGATCGCTGCTTGAAGTTTATGGCCTGCTACTCTCTCGACTGCAAGGGCAAATGCCAGTTCATGGGATCATTTGGCACGGCAAGGAATGTAAGGCGACGAGGGTGCGACTCAACGCCGATTTGCGAAAAACCGAAGGGTTGCTTGAAAGAATAAGACAAGCACAGGAAACAGAAATCCCTCCGAGGCTGATCCTCAACGAACATTGTCAGATATGTGAATATCGCCAGCGTTGCCATCAAGAAGCGACCGAAGCGGATAGTCTTAGTTTGTTGAGAGGAATTTCCGAGAATGAAATAGCCGGTCTGAACAAGAAGGGGATTTTCTCCGTAACGCAACTGTCTTATACCTTTCGGGCGAGAAAAAAAAGAAAACGAGCGAAGAGTCCGTCAAACCCTCATTACTATTCACTACAGGCTCTTGCACTTCGGGACAAGAAAGTTTATGTTCATGGCGCTCCAAGTATTCCCTGCCCTACCCTAGGCATCTATTTTGATATCGAAGGTTCGCTGGATCGAGACTCTTACTACCTGATTGGCCTCATTGTCGTTGACAACGAGGGTGTAAGACAGCATTCCTTCTGGGCCAACAGCGAAAAAGAGCAGGAGGCCATTTTCGGAAGTTTCATTGACACCGTAATGCAGCATAGGGAGTGCCCTCTGTTCCACTTCGGTAGCTACGAAGCGACAGCACTCAGGCAAATGAGGTATTGCCTGAGAAGAAAACACCAAATGGCACTCGACGCCATACTCAAGAGATTAGTGAATATCCTGGCGGTAATCCATCCTTATATCTACTTCCCCACTTACTCTAATGGGCTAAAGGAGATTGGCCTTCATTTGGGTTTCAATTGGACCGAATGCGAGGCTTCAGGTATCCAGAGTTTAGTGTGGAGGGCTAGATGGGAAGCAAGCCAAGACCCACAGCTAAAGGCACGGCTGCTTCAGTACAATCTGGACGATTGCATGGCTCTGAGAACGGTGGTTGAATTCATTTCTATTGTTACGTCTACAAAGGAATCCTGTGCTGATGAGCCAGGGAAGCGACCTGGAGTAGCTTATACAAGAGACCTTCAGGGCCATCGCCCACGTGAAAAGATGTTTGGTAACAAGGATTATGCTCTGCCGGATTTGGAATGCATAAACAAGTGCGGTTACTTTGATTATCAGCGGGACAGGGTATTTGCACGCACGAACCGTCACGTTAAAACAATCGAGAAGCGTAGAGCAAGAAAACTGCGACGCTTTCCAAGACCCAATAGAACAATTGTTATTACGTGCAAGTGTTGTCCATACTGCAAAAAGCAAGAAATCAAGTCGATTCAGCTTCTCAGTCGATATCTGGTTGATTTGAAGTTTTTCAAAGGAGGGGTGAAGAAATGGATTATCAAATACGCATCATGGCGATACAGATGCCTTAATTGCGACAAGCTGTTCAGTTCAAGGCGATTGCAAGAAGCAACGGTATGTTATGGCCACGGCTTGATTAGCTGGACCGTTTATCACAACGTGGGTTGTGGTCAAAACTTACTGCAAGTTAAAAAAGGGTTGCTTGAGGTTTTCGATTTCAATTTTTTCTTTCCACGAAATCAGTTGTATAGGTTCAAAGCGTCGGTGTCGAAGTATTACCAAACTACCTACAAACAGATTTTACCGAGTATCTTGAGTGGTCATATTATCCATATAGATGAAACGGAAGTTGCCTTGCGAGGCAAGAAGGGCTATGTGTGGGTGGTAGCGAACTTCGAGGCAGTCTACTTCTTCTACAAGGACTCGCGAGAGGGGGCTTTTCTGGAAGCTATGTTAGAGGGCTTTTCAGGCGTACTGATTTCCGACTTCTTCAGTGCCTATGATTCTCTAAAGTGTTCCCAGCAAAAGTGCCTTGTTCATTTGTTGCGAGACTTGAACGAGGACTTGTTACGCAATCCATTTGACGAACAGTTTAAGAACCTTACTCAGCGTTTTGCGGCACTGTTGAGAACGATTACCGAGACGATAGACAGGTACGGATTAAAGAAGAAGCATTTGCACAAACACCAAGTTGACGTTCAGCGTTTTTTTTCTTGGTTGTACTCAATGGATTTTTCGTCGGATGTGGCAATTAAGTTACAAACCAGACTCAGGAAGAATGAGGCAAAGCTCTTTATTTTCCTTGACCACGATGGAGTGCCTTGGAACAACACTAATGCCGAACATGCGATCAAGAGTTTTGCGAGATATCGGAGGTTTGCCGACGGCAGATTCACTGAAGCCACCATCAAAGATTATTTGATGATGCTAAGTGTGTATCAAACCTGCGAATATCAGGGCGTAAGGTTTTTGGATTTCCTGCTATCGAAGCAGAAGGATATCGGGGCTTTCGCAGAATTTGTGCGGCAAGGAGGTAGGGTGATTCACTAATGGATGCTCGGCGTCGGTCTGTCACTTGTGAGCGATCTTGAACCAGGCCGAAAAGCAGAGCCGGTATTGAGCTAGGCCACAGTCATGTCACGCAAAAAGTGATAAAGTGATAAGACCTTGCTTCGGGATGGGTTAGATATACAAAAAAGAAAGTAGTATGTCAAGAAAAATCGACCACAAGATATGGCAGTGCCCTCCTCATACTTTTGAGCGCCAACCGGGCAAGAAGGAGGACACTAATGATTACCAATTCAAATCATGTATACTTTGCTCATGTGCTGGATTGTTGACTTTAGGAAGAAGTCATTGAGGAAACCACCCCAATCAAGGGGAGCTATTTGGGAATCCCAAAAGGGGTGAGTATCTTGCCAGAACAGAACCTCCATTCTGGAAGAAATTTTTTGTAGATATGATAATCCTATGATAACCTAAGGGAAAATCCAAAAGGGAACTGCACTATTAAAGTTTCTCAAGGCATCCATTATTGGCTGGAGTATCACAAGCTTCATTCAAAAAAAAGCACCCTCAAAACCTACCATCGATCCTTTCCAAACTAACCGCCCAATTTGGTGAAAGAGACCTCAGCTCCCTGACCCCCCGAAGAAGTTCTCTCTTTCCTCACCCACATCAATCAGGGGGCCAAACAATCAACCAAGCGTACCCGATCCCAACTGACCTCTTTCTTCAACTTCATCACTCAAAATCTTGATTCGAATTTCCGAAGCCCATGCGATACCCCCATGCTCAAAAAGCTTTATCGTCTTCCCGGGCCCATCCGCTGGACTATTCTGGAAAAAGAAGTGGCGGTGAGCGATGTTGAGGCAATAAGGTGGATTGACAATCTCTACGGTTAGAAAATTAGAAAAGGGGTGAGGAACTCAAGACCTCACCCCGTCCTGTGGAAGAAAACGAAAAGTATCATATTCATATAGAAGCTTTTTCGAGGTCAGAAACCAGCACACCCATAACAGAAAGCATAACCATCGAGACAGGCTTTTTTATTAAATCCAGCTACCCCCAATTGTGGGGACAAAATTTCAACCGCTCGGACGACTGGTTAGGTTGGCACGGAACGGGCCCATAGAGTCTCGGGTGCAATATCGATATCTCCCGGCCAAATCACAGTGCCATACTGCACAGATGCCTTGAAGAAAAGCGGAGAATTGAGAAGTTTGACAAAAGGCTTTCTATCAAGAAAGGGCTTCATGTCAAATATCCGTTTCTCCCCATTTTCAAATATAAGCTCCAAGGTATAGTCGTCACGAGTTTTTACACTGATGACATCAAGTAGTATTTCCATGATATTCTCCTTACTGAAGCGGCGCGATACGAAACGGTTCATCACCGGCAACGGCGAGCTCCCAGTCTGCCATCAGTTCGTCCCTGTGAATGTCAATCCAGACCTGCACCATCCGAAGTTGGCGAAGTGGAAAATCACCGGCAAGAAGTCGTCCGTCGTCAATGGCTACCGAAGCCTTCTTCCCTTGGTACCGCACATGAATGTGCGGCGCATGGTGCTGTTCGGTATCTCCATAGAAAATGGAAACCAGAATTCCATAGAACATTGAGATTGTCGGCATCATGCCTCCTTATCTATTTTTTTATGCAACGTCCGGATAAATTAACCATTGGGGTTGAATCATATCCCCATTGTCAATTTACGATTGTAATATACACTATTTTCAAAATTTAGGGAATAGAAAACTACAGGATGAACTCAGGGAGAAAACCCCCAATATGGTAGCGGTGCTTTCGGATAACCCAAAATCGCAGATATATATCATGCCAAGATCCGCACTTCTAAAAGGTTACGATCTCAGAGACATATCACTTCAGGAGGAAGAAGTCTCTATGGTATTTGACATTGCCTGCTAAAGTAAGCACTAATTTTTACAATTCAACACCTGCGACCCTTTTGCTGGCTTCTTTGTCCAGGCAGATGTCCATCAATGCTTTCTCCAGTAAATGGACAGGGGACACCCCTACGGTTTTCGTCTTTAAGTCTGTTTCAGCGAGCAGCTTAATGAAACGGTATAGCTCTTCTTTGTTAAAATTTTCCGAATTCTTTAATAATTCGAATAAAACATTGGGGGGTAAAACAAAAATATTGGAACCTTTTTTCTTTTGTTCTTCTTTTTGACTTTCCTTTTCCTTTCTCTTCATTGGGAAATAGATAAATTTCCTAAAGGCTTCTGTATCCATTTTGGAATTCCATCTACCCTTTAATTCATTTTCAATAAATTCTTTAGCTACAATCAAACGCCGTATTTCTCTGGCAATACCTTGCAAAAGAACTAAATAAAATTCTCCCTGTCCCAATAGCTCACCTAAATAAAGCATCGCCCCTTCGAGATCTCTTCGACCAATAGCTTCTTGAAGGTCAAAGATGGAATCCTCTATGCTTCTTCCTACCGTTTCTTCGATATCTTTAACCTCTATTGTTTTTCTATCGTTTACAGAAAGAACGACCTTTTCCAATTCATTCAAGAATACTCCCATATTATATCCGGTCTTATTCGCAAGAGTATCAAAAGCCTCCTTAGCAAATACTTTGTCGCTTCTCTTCAATAATTCAGTAGCCCTTTGCAATAAGGCTCTCCTTTCGTCCTCTTCGACATCCGCCGAGTCTCTTTTCACTCTTTGGATCGTAAAATCAATGATGGTCCCTATATCATTTATCGTTTTATAAAGTTTTTTCCTTTTATCCACGGAGTCAGTGGTCAATACCAAAATATTATTTGGAGGTATTCCCTTTCCATCCTCGTCTTTCTTGAGAACTTTGTCTAATTTATCTGAACTATCCTCGTAAGGAATAGGGTTAAGGTCTTGATTCACACATTCTTCCACCATTCTGTTTAGCCATGTTTGACTTTTTTGATCTTTGCCTAATCTTGGTAGCTCAACCGATTTTTTATCACTTATTTCATTAACCTCTTTGATCTTTAGATAGCCAAGGGTAATTCTAAATAGTCTGATGGCTTCGTTGATATCATTATTTTCAAATCGTTCCATACTTTTTTCTATTATCTTTTCAACCATGATTTTGGAATAAAAGATTTTAGTATCCTTCACTGCGATGACCTTCCTTGAACCAAACATTGGATAGGTATTCAGTGATTGGATTATCTTGTTCCAATCTTCTTCATCCCCCTCGATAGTCTCTGAGCATATTTCCCTATCCTTCTCGGGTAAAATAGCTGCTATTAAACTTTGCGTAGCCTCCTTGATGATATAATTCTCATCCCCGCAAATCAGATAGACCGGAAATATTTTCCCGGTTTTTATATCTTCCAATGCTTTGTTCAATCCGACGTTAGATTTCAGCTCCATGAAATTATTCTTTCTTTGAATTTTTGTAACACTTTAGCGCTTTGAAAAATCGCCCCCATGAAACACCGGTCAGGGGTGTTGGAAAAGTTTTAGAGCGGAAACCTTTTACTCGATCATTCCTGTGGTTCCAATACGATTGTAAGGTCTTGTCCGTCTTCTCCGTTTCGAAACGATGAAACATAAAAGACCGCATTCTAAAACTTTGGAAGCACCCCTGACCGGGGGACCAATCGCATTCCATTTCAAAAAGCTAAAGTGCTATGAATTTTTGAATTCGATTATCTCTTTTTCTATTTCGGGATAGAGATTATCAATCCTTCCCTTATCCTACTGGAAAAGAACGATTCCGTCAATTTGAATCCCTCAAGTTTTGTAGTCCCCCACTTATCCGGAGGGCAATGGGTAGGGGAGGCTTCAGCCTCCCTATTTTAAGGGCGACTGAAGTCGCCCCCTGCCCAGTTTAAGTAAGGGACTACCGACTCTTCTTCTTTTTGCTTCCTTCATACAGGTCGTACTCAAGCAGTCTGCACTCAATATTGCTGTTGAAAAAAGGGATCCTCCTCCTTGTCTTTAATCCCACTCTCTTTGCAAGATCAAGGTTGCCGGTGAAGAGATATCCTCTATATCCCTTGCATTTCTTTTTAAAGTAATCCCCGATCCCTTTATAGGTCTCATTGAGTTCTTCTACCTTCCCCAACCGCTCACCATATTCGGGATTGAGAATGACAACTCCTCCCCCCTCTGGAACAGGAGTCTCTGAAAAATCACATACTCCGAACTCTATCCAATGCTCCACACCAGCTGTTGCTGCATTCTTCTTTGCCGCCTCAACAGCTTGCTCACTGATATCGGTGGCAATGATCTTTTCTTTTAAGCTGTTCTTCGCCAATGCTTTTATCTTTTTGCGCATAACTTTCGAGGAAGGTTCATCGAATCCTTTCAGATGCATGAAGCCATAATTACTTCTCAATAGCCCTGGCGCTCTGCTAAGAGCAATCAGTGCAGCCTCTATGGCAAGTGTTCCACTGCCGCACATGGGGTTGATAAAGTTCCCGTTGCCTTTCCAGCCGGTCGCCAGAACCACCGCCGCTGCAAGCGTCTCCTGTATGGGCGCTTTAAGGGGAATCTTTCTGTATCCACGTTTCGAAAGAGGCTCACCGGAGGTATCAAGAAACACCTGACAGAGGTCTCCTTTCCAGTAGAGATGGACCACGATCCTATCTCTTTCAGGACCGGTATCCGGTATCCGGTCTCCGTCCACGCCTTTCTTTAATCCGATCAACAATTGCATCCTTGCATTTTAGATTTGCAAACCGTGAATCCTTAATCGTGGGTGTATCAACAGAGGATGTCACACAGATATAATCATCTTCGAGAATATAATCTTCCCATCTCATTCTTGAAATCTTTCTATAGAGTTCATCAGGATTTTTCGCATTAAATGCTTCAAGAAGAAAAAGAACCCGTTGCCCCGTGCGGATGAAAAGGTTAAGTCTCATGGCATCATCCATTGTGCCTTCTGTCTCAACGCTCGCAATACCCTCTGACAGAATTGGAAGTCCCAATGAACGGACCTCTTCTTTTAAAAAGGGCGCGATACCCTTCGCACAGGTAATGACGATCCGATTCTTTTGTGCGAATACAGACATGGTTCACCTTCTCCTATGGTAACATTTTATCGATCCCTTCACTCTTGTCAATCAGTATATCTGGTTCTACCTTAAGAATCCCCTCCCTTGGTGGAAGGGGATTCACCCTCACCCCATCCCTCTCCCCTCAGAGACTGTGTCGTAATGGGGGAAATGGTGAAAAGTGTCATGCTGAACTTGTTTCAGCATCTAATGGAATCGATAAGTTACGAGACCCTGAAACGAGTCCAGGGTGACAAAAAAAGAATTACGACACAGTCTCCAAGGGAGAAGGGAAGGAGTTTTTGTATTATTGTTCAAAATAGAGTATTATTTTTTAGAGGTAGCACAAACAGATGGAATACTGGGAGAGATCTCTTGCCACAAGCATAACCAGCTTAAAAGAATTGGCCGATCGCTACCCTATCGACATTGAACCACTGGAACAGGTGGTCGAGCGTTATCCGATGCGGATCACCCGCTATTATCTGGGTCTTATCCAGGAAGTAGACGATCCCATATGGCGGCAGTGCGTGCCCGACCAAAGCGAGTTGGAAGATAATCACCTTCCTGTTGATCCTCTTAACGAAGCTGAGCTGTCTCCCGTCCCAGGCGTTATCCACCGTTATCCCGACAGGGTTGTCTTGCTTGTCTCATCAGCCTGTCCAACCCTATGTCGATTCTGTATGAGGAAATCTCGGATCGGCCATCAAAGGATATTAAGGTCTGACAACTCTATGGATGCCAGTTTGGAATATATTGAAAGAAACCCTGCAATTCGTGATGTTATTCTCTCCGGTGGTGACCCGCTGTTACTCTCCGATGAAGAGCTTGAAGATATCCTTGCACGGTTACGCAAGATTCCTCATCTCCAAATAATCAGGATCAACACACGCATGCCGGTGACCTTGCCGGACCGGATCACAGATCGTCTCTGCCGAATGCTGAAACGTTATCATCCACTTTACGTGAATACCCACTTCAATCACCCATTAGAAATCACCCCAGAATCCGCCGGGGCATGTGCAATGCTGGCTGATGCAGGTATCCCATTGGGGAATCAGACCGTGTTGTTGAAAGGGGTGAATGATGATCTGGAGGTGATGAGGCGGCTGATGCAAAAACTCCTAACCATCAGGGTGCGGCCTTACTATATTCACCAGATGGACTTAGTCCAGGGAACCGGTCACTTTCGCACCCCTGTTGAGCAGGGTTTAAAGATTATGGCAGGTTTGCGCGGCCACACCTCAGGAATGGCAACCCCTTACTATGTGATTGACCTACCAGGAGGTAAAGGGAAGGTGCCTATTCTTCCTGATGATGTGAAGAGGCGGGGACAGACCTTTTTGCTGCGTAATTATCTGGGTGAGATCATCGAATATCAGGATAGTGGAGAGTAGACGGGCATTTTTCTTCAACCTATTAAAAAAGGTCTGAAAGTTGGGATTTGACTCTTCAGACACTGTCAAGTTTCTTGTGGATTTCTTCGGGAAGATCTCAATTTCAATGCTATGAAAGATTACAATTGATAATTGATAAAAGATCTACGCTCTTTTTTCATTCCTATGGATAGAGAATCCAGGGTAGTCCTCGTCTGATTTTAGGTTTTGATTTGTCTTTCATATCATAACTTTTTGGCAGGTGTGAATATTGGCAAGAAACCCTCGGTTTTTGGGGGTCCAAAACCACCCCCACATATTGTTTGCCTCATTGACTTCTTCCTGAAGTCCTCAACCTGCCATTTTGAATAAAATGGAAGAGTTCAAAAGGTAATCAACGAAAATTAATAAAAATGATTAATAGAGACTGTTCCGAAAAAAACTGAAAATAGTATTGTGAAAAATCAAAGGAAATCGAAATCCTTAATATTTACGGGCTCAAAAATATTTGCTGGTCAATGATTGTATGCCTTATTATGGGAATCTGATCTCCTGTTGGATTGATCAAAATTCCATCATTTTTCTTTGCCTTTTAGAGTACTTATGAGTTTTTTCGGAACAGTCTCTAATAATAATGATTTGACTTTCTTGGAATAATTAAATAGGGTTTCCTATACCTTAACTATAGACCTCTTTCTTGTTGTCAACTTTTAAGCAAGGGGGGTCAGTCAATGGAAGAATAATAGACTCCACCTCTTAAAAGAGGCGTGGTTTTTTTTGTTTTTGGGGGAAACTCCATTGGCAAACAGGATTGATCGAAGGGCAGGAAGGGAATATATCTCGGAGGTAACATGATGATTAAAAACATTTTTTTCTTCACAATAGCCTTTCTTTATCTGTGTATGGGTGTTTCCTTGGCCGGCACCGTCCAACTCCCTCAAGCCGGCCAGACCAAGTGTTATAATACCGCGGGCACGGAAATCCCCTGTCCCGGCACCGGACAGGCTAGGGACGGAATAATAACGACAGGGGATTATAAAAGCGGGACCTTGTTGCTTCCCAACTCCAGCACCAATGGCCTTGACGACGTCTTCAATGGCGATCGCTTGGATCTGACCAAATGGGATCCATTTCCATTCGGTGGAGCAACGATCTCGACCGGATCCGGCCTGCGATTTTCACTCAACGGGGCGCAGAACTTTTCCACTTTCCAAGTTTTCACACTGTACCAATTCTCTGGGGATTTTGACGCTCAGGTAGATTTCACACTCGGCTCCGGCTGGAATACTTCATTTCCCGTCAATGATACCTCTCCACAACTGCACGGTGGAGGGATTACCGTTTACCTGGATGAACCGAACTGGATGGTTATTACTCGTAGCCGTTTCTCTAACTCGGAAGGATTCAACTTCTATTCCAAGGTAGATCTGGGGATTGTTCCAACAAGCAAGTTTACCCCCAGTACGGCCACGAGTGGCTCGCTCCGCATCGTGGCGACCGGCGGAACGTATCACTTCCTCTTTAATCAAGGCTCGGGGTGGGTCGAGTTGGCGACGGCTCCAGCCTGGAACCACCCGGTGCGGCTGTTTCTAAGTGCCAGCAACGTGAATGCTCATGTTAGTTTTTCGTCGACGCTGAACAATTTCCGAATCAATTCCGGTTCTACCGACTATCAGCCCTATCAATTACCCGGAACATTTCTTCGGCGCCCTGCGTTTATGATTGGCGGCCAGTTCTGTCAAGCGACAGTCGACCGGTATTTTGGGAACCTAACCGGCTATAACCCCATGAGCCAGCTTTTTGCCCAAGGCATGAGCTTGGCGCGAGGTTGCATGACTACCGTGAGTGATCCGGATCTTGCCTCTACCCCGCCAGCGCAATGGCACACGCTTGGTTGGAAAGACTCGTATTGGTCATCGCTCCAGATGATAACGCAGCTCTTCAAGGACGCCATGGCGGCAGGGATGCGGATAAATGCATGCTTCTTTCTCAGCGAAGGCGCCGCTGGTGCTAATGGTCAGGATGCACCTATGGCATGGCGAAACCTCAGTGTTACCGACACTGCCGCACTTGTCGAACAATATATGTATGACACGACTACCTATCTGATCAATCAGGGGATCCAAGTAGATCTCTACGATATCGGCAATGAGATTTTGTTCGGCATTCTGAACTTCCGTGCCGGAGATCGTCTCCCGAGTGCCACGGGCATCGATATTTCCCGATCAATCAGCTACTTAAAGACATCCGTGTGGCCGACGGAAGCGACTCTACTTACCGCGGCTATCCGCGGGGTTCGTCGCGCCGATCCGAAGGCACGCATCGTTCTCCACATCGAGTCACTGCTCAGCCCCGGGATGGACACAGCCTTCGCCTTCTTCCAGACTATGCAATCGTTGGGAGTTCCTTACGACGTGGCCGCGCTTTCGCTTCCCTACGTGGACTACACGAATCTTTCCGGAATGACGGCACAGGAGTACTTCCACAGACTCAATTGCCTTGCGAATCGCATAGCCTCGTTGGGTAAACCGGTGTACATTGCGGAGAACAGCTATCCCGCGGATACAGATCCTGCATTCAATCTGCCGATGCCCGACTTCCCATACACGGAAGCCGGACAAGCGAGTTATGTGAATAGCCAGTTGCGCTGGGCCAGTAACAATCAGAATATTATCGGGTGGACCTGGTTTTATCCGGAATCGTTCCCAGGCATTCACCCCAGCACTCCATCTGTCCTGGCAGTCCAAGGTTTTTACAGGGACCGGCAAACGGTTCGGCCGGCAGCAGCAGAGCTGAATGTTGCACTACCCAATTGCGCCGTTCTCACATATCCGTATAGTGAGGCTTTTATCCCGGGCGGCGGTGACGGAGTTATTTTCGTGACATCGGGAGCAGGGTGTCATTGGACGGGCTCCAGCAACGCCTCCTGGATCACGATTACTTCAGGAGCCAGCGGCAGTGGTAATGGGACAGTGACCTATTCGGTCGCTGCCAACCCTTATAACCTTCCAAGGATCGGGACGATGACGATCGCTGGCGAAACCTTTACCGTGACGCAGGAGGCAGCCGTTTGCACCTATTCCATCTCCCCCACCAGCCGGTCTCACGGCTCCGGAGCCGGGACAGGGTCCGTTGATGTGACGACGCTGATTGGGTGCAACTGGATAGCAACGAGCAATGCCGCCTGGATCACAATTATCTCAGGGAGTAACGGCACAGGCAGTGGGGCGGTGAATTACTCGGTTTCTGCAAATCCAAGCTCTATTTCCCGGTCGGGGACCATGACGATAGCCGGGCAGACCTTTACGGTGAACCAGGATGGAGCCGCTTGCACGTATTCGATCTTACCCATGAGCCGGTCCCATGGCTCAGGGGCTGAGACAGGGAGCGTTGATGTGACTACACTGGCTGGATGCAGCTGGACAGCAGCGAGCAACAATTCCTGGATCACGATTACTTCGGGAGGCAGCAGCAGCGGTAATGGGACAGTGACCTATTCGGTTGCTGCCAATGCTGGGACGAGTTCCCGGACCGGAACCCTGATTATTGCTGGATTGACCTTTACATTGACCCAGGATGGAGCGACCCCATCTCCGATTACATTAACAGCGCCTTCTAATCAGGCCTCGTTCAGTGCCTGTTCGCTCTACTCACTCCCGTCGTTTGCATGGAATCCGACAGAATCCTTTAAGAGCTATGAAATCCGATTCTCTTCGAGTGATACCTTCAGTCCAATCTTTGCGAAGGTCAAAACGTCAGCTACGGGGGTCCAGATCTCTTCCAGTACCTGGAAAAAGATCGTACTGATCCCAGGGGTGACTGGAGGATCGGTCTACTGGAAGGTAGTTGGTACCCGGGCGGGTAAAACTCAAGCCGAAAGCAATGTTTTTTCCATTCTGATTGAGGGTGCTCAGGAGGTAGACAATCCACAAATCTCTCCTACCAGCAAGAGTTTTTTGCCCACTCTCTCCTGGGAGAACCATTGTAATATGAAGTTTAAGGTCTGGTTCGGAAATGACAGCCAATTTTCTAAAAAGAAGTTTCTATCTTTCAGTTTGAAAAATCTGTCAGAGACATTTACGAAGGCTCTCACATCGAGTCAATGGAGCTCGGTCAGGAAACTGGTTGGAGATGCTGCCGGAGCAACCATTTACTGGTATGTCGAGTCTTGGGATGGGTTGGGGAGGTATACAAAGACAGCGGTAATGAACTTTGTTTTATTGGATTAGCAAAAACAACCCAATTTCTTTTCCTTATGCTCACTTCCAATCCGTAATCCTCGATTCTTGAATATGACTCCCAGCAATGACTTGTAGGTGGAAGCGTTAAGTCGGCATCGGGACCGGCAGGATTTGGGGAAAAACAGGACTCCTTCCTGTATCAGGAGAGATTGTTGAAGGCTTACCGGGAGGCAAGAGAGAACAAGAAAGGCTTGTAGAGGTAAAAGGTCAAACTCGACTAATAAAGAATCCACCAAACTCATCAAATTTGGTGGATTCTTGTCGAAAGAGCCTTAACTGAGGAGGAAAAAGCTACTTTCTGAATATCAGTATAACTCATTTACATTAGAGGGAGATTAAAGGGCTATTAGAATTTTCTAATCTTCCGGAGAGTCAGTTCAAGATTAAAAGCACGTTCATTATAGGATAAAGAATTGAGGATTACCCTTTATTTGGGCGGTTCCCATGGTAACCGGCCTCGATACCAAACAAGTCGTCTCTTTCGAAGAACTCCTCATGTTGCAGGTTGTTTCCCAGGGTGCCTTGATAAAGTTGCTGATCGAAAAGGGGATCTTCACGAAGGGCAAGTTTCTGGATATGGTAACGGTTGTTAACCGGGAGGTGAAAGGGAAGTAGAAGAGCGGGTGAGGCTAACCATAAAAGGTTTATAAGCCCGTATCAACTTCTTCCTGTAATCTGCAGGTGGACATTTACGTAAAAGATGCTTGATTTGAATCGGTCATCATCGACGGCATTTTTGTTCTTGACATTCAACTTCCATTTTTATACTTTCAATTCATCCCAAAGCGAGTTCTTAGTGCGCCAGGCAAAGTCTGTGGACGAAGGGACATCCTATTTTTCTAAAATATAAATGAAGGTGTCAGTCCAACGACCCAAAGGGACAACAAATGGAGAGAGCTATGTTTAAAAAACCGGTTTATCTGGCATTGTGCATATTGATCAATTTAGGTTTTTTACTTCTTGCTTACGAAGGGCGAACTCAGGGGGTGATCAATCTTCCCCAAACCGGCCAGACAAAATGCTACAACGCATCCGGAACGGAGATACCCTGTGCTGGCACAGGGCAGGACGGTGAGTTGCAGATGGGGGTGGAGTGGCCGGAGCCAAGATTTACGGTGAGCGGCGATTGCGTCACCGACAATCTCACGGGTCTAATGTGGGCCAAGGATGCCAATCTTCCGAACGGAACCAAAACCTGGCAGGGGGCCCTCGATTACGTGGCCTCGATGAACGCCGGTTCAGGGCTTTGCGGCTTCAAGGACTGGAGGCTGCCTAACGTCAATGAATTAGAGAGCCTGATCAACTCCGTCGAGGCCAATAGCGCCAATTGGCTTAACACCCAGGGGTTCAGCAATGTGCAGTCCGATTACTACTGGTCGTCCACGACGAATGCCAGCAGTACCGATTACGCGTGGGTCGTCGATACACCGTGAACGAGGGGACGTTGATGAAATCTATGAATCTTGATCCGCTGACTCCATCTTTTGAATTGCCTTAATGACAGCTGATCCACATACCCCCACGTGTCTTGCTATTTCTGCCATCGGTACTCCTAATTCATGACTTAAATGCGAAGAGATCTTTGCCCTCAATCGCGACACTTCCCTCCTCTGCCCCCCATTCCGAAGTTCCTCCTCTCTTATCCCTTCCCCCCCGCACATCCTCTTGATCACCTGGTCAATCGATCTTCTCCTCTCTCCAAGTTT
>Ga0315280_10002788_pt1 | contig 27867 bp, 17 predicted proteins | sample YL17G06_40_MG_FD_203697 | JGI IMG/M metagenome (GOLD analysis project Ga0315280, IMG submission 203697) | Sediment microbial communities from Yellowstone Lake, YNP, Wyoming, USA - YL17G06_40 | ecosystem: Environmental > Aquatic > Freshwater > Lake > Sediment | place: USA: Wyoming | collected... | reverse complement strand
AAATCAAAGGTTTAGCGATCGCAAAATCCAACTCCCCCACATTCTTCCAAGAAACTTTCCAAAACTGTCTCACCAAATTCTCCATGGGACGACGCTCCCCCAGCGACTTTGAACTAGCCAAACGGCAGGTGTCTATGGTTGTTAGAGAAGCTATCCGCGAACTTCGAGACGGAAGAATCAGCCTATCCGACCTAGAGTACCGCGTTGAGCTACGCGAGGATCCTCAAGAGAAATCAAGAGCGAAGATGCTGCCGCAACCCTACCAAGCAGCTTGGCTTCTGCTAAAAGAAGGAAAGAAAACCTCCAAGGGCGAAATTGTGGGTTTCGTCAAAGTTCACCCATTCAGGGTTCAAGGAAGACAATTCACAGTCAAACCGACCTCGCAGACCAACTCAAGAGAGATCAACGTGGACGATTACGTTCGCAACCTCATCTCTTCACTATCCCAAACCTTCGAGCCGATGGGCATCAACCTCGACACGGCTGAAGCTGATCTCTCAGAATTCATGTGACCATCCTAGTTCTCCCTCTAATAGTGTAGGAACTGGAGACGACGCATTATAGATCACTTCACTTGCCCATAGCCAGCCTTCTTCACGCTTCATTCCAGGCTCAAGGATTCATCACAACCCGACGGCGGAGCATGCGATCAAGCTTCTCGTGGATCCAGAGATACCAGAAGCCGCGCAATCCATACCTGAAAGGAAGAAATCTGCTGTCTCTCATTCACTCGAGTCTAAGCAACTGGAAGCTCGAGTCAAAGCTCACGGTCGAGTTCCCAACACAACACGTAAACTCAAGAAGAGCCCCCTTTTCTGTAAGGATATTGCAGCCAAAGTCGGGCCTCTGGAGCAGAGGTTCCTCTAGCCGCTGGCTGGGCAGGAGAGCAGCCTAACGACGAACTGGGCAGTCACGGGTCGCCTCGAAGGGTGCGCATGGAGTGTGTGAATATCATGCCTCATCTGGATGGAATCGAGGTTCGCGAGTATCAACGGACATTAGCAGAGTCCGCGTTGGGGTCGAACACTTTGGTTGTCCTTCCCACTGGACTGGGGAAGACAGTCGTTGCGTTGCTGGTTGCGGTTGAGCGGCTCGGCATGTTTCCTGAGGGCAAGGTGCTGGTTCTGGCTCCGACGAGACCGCTTGTGCTGCAGCATGCCTGCTTCTTCAAGGAGCATCTCGCAGGCGATAACGTCTCTTCCGCGACACTGACCGGGGAAAGTTCACCCGAGCTGAGAGGTGCGCTCTTTCAGGAGTCGAGACTGGTCTTCGCTACGCCTGAGGTGATACGGAATGATGTTCATGAACACCGCTACACGCTCGCGACTGTCTGTCTGGTCGTCTTCGATGAGGCTCACCGCTGCGTGAAGGAATACGCGTACTCTGAGGTCGCTGAAGCGTACAAGCGTGAAGCATTGAATCCGCTCATTCTGGGTTTGACGGCGTCACCGAGCGCCCGCAGGGACAGAGTCCTTGAGATCTGCGGGAAACTTGCGATCGAGAATATTGAAGCACGCAATGAGGCTGACATGGATGTGGCGGGGTACGTTAAGCCGGTCTTGCTCCGCTGGGAACGAATCGCATTACCTGAAGGCTACAAGGACGTCAGCCAGATCCTCCACAGCGTCTTGGGTGAGAAGGTTGAGAAACTACGTGCCATGCATCTACTACCACGCAACGTGACCGCCACGAAGCGAATGCTGCTCGACCTAGGCGAAACATTGCATCGAAGACTCGCAAAACGTAGAGCAGGTTACCTCTTCGGAGCGATGCTCCTCCAGTCACAGGCGATCTCGCTCCAACACGCGATCGAGCTCGTTGAAACGCAGGGAATCTCCAGTCTCACGAAATATCTTTCACGGCTGCCTGAAAGCAAGAACAGGTCCTCTCGCGCCCTCGCGAACGATCCACGAATCATTCAGACGCTGGAGCGCTCTCAGTCTCTTGTGGAGGTGGAGCATCCGAAGCAGGCGCGACTGCGAGAACTAGTCACCCAGCAACTCGACGCCAACGCTGACTCGAAGCTGATCGTCTTCACACAGTTCAGGGACACAGTTGAAACGATCGTTCAGAACCTCAATCGAGCCAGCCAGGTCTCGGCTGTCCGCTTTGTCGGTCAAGCCACACGCGACCCCGAGGATACGGGATTGAAACAGAGCGAGCAGGTAAGGATACTGGAGGAATTCCGCTCGGCACGCTACAACATCCTCGTGACCACCAGCATCGGAGAGGAAGGCCTACACGTGCCCGACGTAGACCACGTGATCTTCTACGAGGCGGTCCCGTCCGAGATACGCTCTATACAACGCCGAGGCAGAACCGGCAGGACAAGCGTTGGAAAGGTGACGGTGCTGATGGCTGAAGGCACAGTTGATGAGGCATACTACTACAGCAGCAGACGCAAAGAGCAAAAGATGCATCACCTGCTCGAGACCGTGAAGCGGAGAGGTCTCAAAAGCCCCAGAAGACGAAAAACCACGCTCCTCGACTGCATCGAACCGTAGAGTCACTCTGGCAACGGAGTAATCATGTGGCTTAGAAAAACCGAGAATGGCCTGGCTATTCAATGTGAAGCGGTCAGGAGAAAATGTTGCCTTCATCTGGCATATTGCCGGTCGTTCTCTGTTCCTGAGTCTCTCTTGCAGGCTGACGTTCGGGGAGCTGAGAATAGTTGCCATCACCCGTTCTATACAAGGCCAGTCTGCCGGTGGTTTCCCAGCTCTTGCCTGTAGAATGTCGAATCTGAATTGTCAGCACTTCAGCTGTTGGATCTTTCTTTCCAGCCCACACAGCGAGAGTGAGGTAATCTCCGCTTGGAAGACGGCTGGAGAACCGAGCTTTCGGTTGTGACCCGCTCATTTGTCCTCAGAGTCCATTGCACTGGGTGAGCCTAGTCACGAGCTACCTTATGAAGGGGGCATGCAATAGCAAGCTTGCCCTTCAGGCAAAGACGTCAGATTGCCATGGGCACTTGTCAGACGGTAGACTTGGTTGGGCCTGGCTTGTTGACAACGACTGAGCTCCTCCGAACTGTTCAAGAACACACAGGGAGAGTGCTGGACGAGCCTCAGGTCAAAGCGATATCACATGGCGCGGGGCCTCTTTGGATATTAGCGGGGCCCGGGTCAGGCAAGACCGAGGTTCTGGTCCTTCACTGCTTGAAGCTCACGCTGGTCGACGGAGCTGAGCCCGGATCGATCCTTCTCACCACCTTCACCGAGAAGGCCGCTAGATCGCTTCAGGATCGACTCTTAACACGAAAAGCAGCGATTGCGGCGAGTCATCCTTGGGTGACTGATATTGACGTTTCCGGCATACGCATAGGAACCTTGCATAGCATAGCGAACGATGTGATGCGGGAATTCCGATACCGACCATATCAGGGGACGCAGTTGCTCGATGAACTCGAGCAGCTCATGTTCGTACATAAGAATGCGGCCATTGCTGCTGGACAGTCTGGCTGGTCAAAGAAGCCACCACCCGATGATTTCTGGGTCACGTTTGGATTTCTGATTGAGCGTCAAACAGGATTCTATCCAAACAGATGGAAACGCGCGAAAGCTGCTGTAGACCTATTCAATAGGATTGTGGAGGATCGAACAGATATCGGATCAATGAAGTCAGCAAGTGAAGCTCAACTGCAACGTGCAGTAGAACTGTATGAGGACTACGCTCACGAATTAGAGGTTCAGCGGTGTGTGGATTTTGCGCACATGGAACATAGGTTCCTCAGCTTTCTAGACTCGCAGCAAGGCTCACTGTTCCTGCGAGGTGACGGGACGTCGGCAAGACCCGGCGTTTCCTATGTGCTAGTTGACGAGTATCAAGACACGAATCCGATCCAAGAGATGATCTACTTCAAGCTGGCATCACGAACGCCACATAACTTGTCGGTTGTTGGAGATGATGAGCAAGCGCTTTACAGATTTCGTGGAGGAGACGTTCGGTGCATACTGAGTTTCGAGGCAGCTGTGAAGAACTACTTCAAGGTAGACGTTGCTAAGGTGTTCCTGAACACTAACTACAGGTCACCAGGGGAGATAGTGGATTTCTACAATCACCTTATGCTTTCCTGCCGGTCGACCAGACTACTAAGGGGGTTCGTGGGCAAGCCTAGCATTCAGGCCGTGAGAGGCCACGGCGGCGACTATCCGGCTCTTGATATCATCAGGGGAGCCACAACGAGAGACACCGCTCTGGAACTAGCCCGGCTTGTGCGAGCCCTCAGAAAGAAGGGCATGATAACTGAATACGCTGATTGCGCCCTCCTCATGCGATCTACGCGAGAACGCAGACCCAACGGCAACTTGAGTGAAGCCGGTGAATATGCCAGAGCATTACGCGAAGAAGGTGTCCCGGTATACAACCCCCGCAGTCGGGCGATGCTAGAAGAACCAGAGGTTCAACTTACATTGGGCGCTCTGCTGGAAGCTCTCGACTCTACTGATAGGTTCAGAGAATTCTCGCAGAACCAACGTTTTCAGAATATGATCATGCAAGAATGGCGTGACTCTTTCAAGAGCGTCGAAACACGCTCTGCTCTAAGCAAGTACGTTGCCGCTGTGAGAGCTGCCATTCGTGGCATGCCAACCTCCAGGATGTTGGACATCGAGCTGCTCGAGATATTCTACAATCTGGTCAGCCAAGACCCTTTGCGTCAAGCTCAGGACGACCCAGAACAGACCCTCCGATTGTCCCTGCTATCAAGTGTTCTCGAATCATATGGTGCTGTCTACGGTTCCAAACTCACGACTGACACCAATTTCAGAGGCGAACTCAATATCCAATGGAAGCGTAACTTCTACCACTCGTTTCTAGACCTTTTGATATCGGAAGGTATGAATGACTTTGAGGACAGGGAAGAGTCACTCCCAAGAGGGCGCCTCCCCATCATGACTTTTCACCAATCAAAAGGGCTCGAATTTCCAATAGTCTTTGTAGGCAGCCTAGCTGTGACCCAAGATAGCGTTCGATGGCATGCACAGTCAAAAGAGTATGCACTCGAGGACTTGTTGAAGCCATACCGAACGTCACTCGGCGGCCACGAATTGCCCCCATCCGATGCGTACGAACGCGCAGAGCAGGACACGATCAGACTTTACTATGTAGCTTACTCACGAGCCCAAGATGTGCTATTTCTCCTCCTCAACGACGAATCAACTAAGGGCAGTTTGCTGACCATTACACCCGAAATGCAAGGAGTCGTCGTTCGCTCAGATGGTGAACGTCGCGCACACGAGACGAAGATGCGAAGGCGATTGTGATGGCGCATGCGATTGATGAACGGTTCGCTTCTCTTCAGATAGGCTCAGCGAAAAAGGAGCCTGTCAAAAGGCTGTATAGTGTTTCAAGTGACGTCCTGAGTTTCAGAAGATGTCAACGTCAGTACGGAATGTATAGGTTGCGTCGCTATCGACCCGCCAAGACAATACAGTTCTTTTTCGGGACGGTCATTCATCAGACACTCGACTTCGCTCACGAGCACTATCTTGGAAGGTTAGATGGCTCGACAAAAGGCACGGTTCCCACGGACATAGAAATCGAATCGTATTTTGTGGCAGCCGAGTCGTCGCTGAGAACCAGAGGCATTGTTCCTTTCAATAGAGCTCAAAGGCAATCTGCTTTGAATCTTTTGAAACGGTTCAACAGATACTATGGTCCCAAATTGTACCCGAGAGTCCAAGACACTGAATGCAGACTGCAGATAGATGTCGGCAAGTTCGTCTTGCAAGGGGTAGTTGATGTCCTCCTGAAATCATCGTCACCAACTTCCGGTATTGGGATCTGGGACTACAAAGGGACAGAGCTTCCGATAGGCGAGAGAATGCGCAGTGTGATGCGAGATTATGAACTCCAAATGCGCATCTATTCACTACTTTACTCCGAGAAGTATGGTGATGAGCCTGAAGAGGCGGTCCTGGTGTTCTTGAATGAATTGAAATCTGACCCACCAACCCAGAACGAGGAACGTCGCGCGTTCTTTCGAATGAAGGTCGATCCAGAAGACCGAGAAAAAGCGCTCGAAGAGTTCACCGAGAGCGTCGAACAGATCGAGAGGGAACGAATCAAGGATGGGATACGGTGGGGGCCTCCTCCGATCGAACAAGTCCCGGAGAGACATACTTGTGATGCGTGCGATTTCCGATGGGGTTGCAGTCCCGCGGTTACAGCATACAGGTACGCGCCTTGGATTCCGCGGACCATTTAGTTTCAGTTACCTCACGGGCTTAAAGCGGCTCGCCCACTAGTTATCAGAACATGACTTCACACTACGCCAGAGTCCAGACAGCCCGAAGCTCCTCCCATTGTGAGATCTGTGGAGCAACGCTGGAAAAACCACACTACTCCTTCGGCGGATATCCGATAACATGCAGAGATTGCTCTGGGGAGCCGATAATTCCGCTTGGGCGATAGCGTGACTAGCGGGTCGTACCCCAGACAGAATCTGTGGACGGCCGGGCCTCTTCATGGGCCGCTTGAGCTGCGATCACCACTCCACAAGCACTGCATGTTCTCGCATTTCTCATGTTCCGGTTTCCGCAGCTGGGGCAGGGGAGACGGTCGGGCTTTGCTTCGATCAGGAAGAAGGTCCGCGTGTCCGTCTGGATCCTTGCTGGCACATCTAGCGGGTTCGCGTAGTGTATTACCTTGGTAGTCCGTCCATCCGTGAAGGTAGCCGTCATTTCCCTAGGGTCTGTCCCGAACTGTGCTACGAGAGTCGCCTACGCTCCTCGGTTGTCGCCTGAGCCGATTCGGGAGCAGGTTTTGTCTCGTTCGTCTCACTAGCCATAGAGTGCAGTAAGACGAGTTGTTCGTATAGCTGCTTTGGGGTGGCTTTGAGAAAGATCGGTATTGTCGCGAGCGTTTCTGTTTAGATTGGTGCCAAGGCCATTCTGAACAGGAGGAGCACTCTTCTTCGATGTTGTGAGCTTCGTCAAGGACGAATAGTGTTCTCGTACCAAGGTAGCTTTCGCTGTGACCTTCAGTTTGACCTTCGGCCAGGAGGCATGCGAAGCTCATCAGCAAGCTTGGAGCTTCTATGGCTCTTGCCTTCTGTCTCCAGTATGGACATACTTCGAAACGTTTCTTCGAGAACCATACAGCAACGAAAATTTATATGACTACAGTACGGAAATTGACAGGCAGATTAGATAGACCTCTGCTATCCTTCCGGGACCTGATCGCACAATGGGCTTCTACTACTTCGACACGGAAACCACAAGCAACGAACCTACTGAAGCAGGATTAATCACGATCCAGTATCAGCCACTTGGGAAATACGACTTTCACCCTACAGGGCCACTTGAGATTCTGAAATGTTGGGAGATGAGCGAAAAGGAGATGCTTCTTGCTTTCGCTCCCAAATTCGTGAGGTGGGAGTTCATACCTGTCGGTCAGAATCTCCGGTATGACTATGTTGTTCTTGATCGAAGAATCGAAGCTAATGGATTACGTGAAGCATTCATCCCGAAAACCTTAGAGGACATTCTTGGTTTCCCTGATTGGGACGCAAAGTATGGAATGGTCATGATGAATGGATTGAGGTACATTGGATATGACAAAGTTGCTGGCGGCCCTGAAGGCGGCTCAAAACTTGCAGCTCAGTATATTGCGGCGAAGGATTGGCCTAGACTTGAGCAGTATATACATGATGAACATGAGGCGTTCATAGCCTTCGTGAATCGAGCAAAGATCCAACTACAGGGTGACTGATGCTTAATAGTCAAATCAACAGCCTAGAACTTAACAGAACCTCCAGCGAACAGTGCCAGCGTGAACATTGCCGTCAAGAATGGGGAAAGCCCCATTCTGATCAGGATGGCGGGCAAACCAAGCCAGACTATGCCAGATAGAAGAAGAGAACTGAGAAATGCCGTAGCCCCTATGACAATCCGACGCGAGTGCGTGGAAAGCGAACTGCGCGATTTTTGATTCAAGCTTGAGGGGGGCCTTCTAGCCTAAGAACTGGGACGAAAACTTGCCAACTTGTCACGATTCAGCACGATTTAACACGACCCAAGAAAAGTGCGGTCGAAACCGCACCACCCGACAAGTTGCCAGCGTATCACCGACAATGATACCAACGCAGCAGATGTCCATTTCTGGTACTCGTTCCATCCTGTTGGAGTTCTAATGTTCTCTGTGATCTCGACATCGACGATGGGTCTGTTACATTGGATATTGTGACCGAAGTCCCGCTCAACGTGTAGAAGTCGAGTCTTCATGGTATCTCCCCATGAAATCGGGCAAGTTCCATTTGACACAGGCCCGCAAGTCCTGATGCCGTAATACCAGATTTAGAGCTTCTGATCAGGTGATCCAGAACTTGCACACCAATGCATTACAGGCGAGACTGAGGCAAACCATGACTTAACGAAATGGTGTGTCTCCTATATTATGTGTCGACCTGTTCTACGTGACTGTGCCCGTCCTGTGCAAGTGTAATCCGGAATCGCGTGTCTGCCGCCTCCAGCAACTCCGGATGGTGATCAACTATTATCAACTGAGGGACCCGCCTTAGATTTTCCAGAACGGTGACTAGTTCTCCTCGTCGGTTTTCGTCTAGGTGTGTTGTTGGTTCATCGAGAATGAGGAAATCCAGTTGACTGAGCACTTCGCTCAAAGCCAATAGGAACGACATGCTTGCGAGAACCTGTTGACCACCGCTAAGCCGGCTTGCATGTCTCTCGTGTCCTGCACGTGTGACAAGGAACTCGTAATCTTCGGTAAGCTCGAAGCTCTCAATCTCTGCGCCACCGTAGAGGCGTTTCAGATAGTCGTTTGCACTTTGCGTAATTCTCGAGACGAAGCTTCTTCTCACCGCTGGCTGTATCTCGCGCAGTGCGGTTCTGATTGTTTGGAGCAGCGCGATCTTCTTCTCATCGAGCTTGATCTCCGGCTTCAGCTTCTCAAGCTGAGACGCCGCCTCCTCTGCGTCAGTAACGCGTTTCTTCTGAGGGTTCAGATGGTACTCGTCATATCGCCTCACTTCATCCCCTAAGTCTCGAACCTGGTTTGAGAGGGTCTGGAGTTTCTGCTTGAGTGAGCGGGCCTGATTTGCCGCTTCTTCGTCTGACAATGCAGGTTCAGCGTGAAGGAGTGTCCTCAGCTCGTCTACGAGTTTGTTCTTCTGCTGCGAGAATTGAGTTTTGGAGGCTGTAGCGTTCTCTAGTTCCTGTCGTTGTGTGACCAGTTGCTCCACGAGCAGCACTGCGCCTCTGAGCTTATCATAGGTAGATCGAACATCCTGCAATCTCTTTTTGTACTTGTCAGTCAGAATTCTCTCGGTCTCGAGTCTTTTGCCGAGTTCTGCGATTTTGGCCTGAAGGTCTTTCAGTACTTTCTGTTCTTCCGTGACATGTTTGCCCCATTGATCTCTGCTCAATATCGTGCCGCACTTGTCACACTGGATTTGAGGCTGTTCGCCCTTGCCTTCCAAGTAATTCTGAACTGTGGCAATCTGGGCCGCGGTAGTCTTCTTCTCGTCTTCTGCAAGACCGATCTGTGAGTGTGTGGCAGCTGATTGTTCTAAGCTCCGGGTGTAGCTTTCATTGAGGGTGTCCTCTTCTGCCTTCAAACCACGAAGATTTGAATTGATCAATCCAAGGTAGGCTGCAGTCTCCGCGGATGTTAGCTTCTCGACCTTACCGCAATCTTCTGATGAGAGCAAGTTCTGCAACTTTGACATGAGCGTCTGAATCTGCATTATGCCACTCTGCGTGCTGGCGTTCGCGTTCCTGAGACCCTCCTCGACGGCGTCAAGTTTCGATAAGGTTTCAATGTTCTGTTTGGATGTCTGCTCGAGTTCGCCGAGTTCCTTCGTTGCACGCCCGAGCTGCTCCTGCTTGCTTTGCCGTTCCTGAGCCATCTTTTCGAGGTTTGCTTTCTCTTCGCCGAGTTTGGATGCGACTGCCTCGAGGCCGCTCTTTGTTTGAAGTTTGGCTTGTTTTCTGGACCCTATCTGTTGGATCGGCCCTTCTTGGCGACCGAGTTCCAGGTAGGTGTTCTCGAGTTGGGATATTCTGAAGAGTTTGTCGAGGGAGTTCTTCCGTTCTTGAGTCTCTTCGAGTGTGGCCGCGAACTTTCCCTGTGCGACGTGGATTACGTGCCTGAAGACTGACGGATCAACCCCAAGTGTTAGTAGGGTTTTCTGGACTGCCTCGGGCTTCTCGACAGTTTCTCCTGTGTCCAGGTTCGTGAAAGAACATTCGTGGTCCGCTCCTAAGCTTGCGTTGCGGGTGAGCGTTCGATGAATCCTGTAGTTCTGTCCTGATCGTGGTTCAAGGTAGTCCAGTATGACTTCTGCTGTTTCGGCATCATCTGCGATGAGTTCAGAGAGGGTGGTTCCAGGCACTTCCCCCATGAAGGCGAAGTCCAATGCTAGCAGGATGTTCGTCTTTCCTGAACCTGTGGCGCCAATTATCGCGTTCTTTCCGCTTCCGAACTCTATTGAACTGTCTTCATGCGTGGCGAAGTTGAGAAGCCTGATCTCTCTAATCATCTGGCTGCCACCCATCAATTTCGGATAGGGCTTCTTGATGCGTAGTCTTGGTCTTCCGAGCGTAGAGTTCGATGAGTTTGATTGCGATACGTGTTGCTTTCTCAGCGTTCTGTGCTAATGTGGACTTGAAGTACTGATTCAGAGGCTGCGCAATGTCAGATCCTTCCGCAATCTCGAGTTGAACTTGTGGCATGTTGAAGTCAAGGAGCGGGTAATCCAGAAAGAGCAGCTTCTCCCTGAGCGACATGATCTCCGGAACGTTGATGTCACTTCTAGATGTGGAAGGATGCAGTGTGCCTTTCAGGACTGGACGTATGATTCCCGAATTGGAGATGTTCCGTGAGATTGCCAGTTTTGCTCCTTCAACCACCCCGGGTGCTGTGGCGCCGTCGAATCTGACCTGAATATTCCTCACGTCTCTGGTCGGCAACACTTGGAATTGTGCGTTGATGATTTCTCCTGTAACTTCCACTAGGTAGTACCCATGTTCGATGGGTTCTCGTTGCTCTTCTGTCAGCTTTGTTCCGTCGTAACTGTAGGTTACTGTTGGCGCGTCAGCGAAGCTGATGACCTCCGGGGAACCAGGGTTGAATATTTGCAGATCCTTGTGTTCCCATCTTCTATGGTTGTGTCCCATTGCAACGTAGTCGACGTACCTTTGCGACAGGAGGTCACCTATCGTCTTCGTGTCGACGGTGGGACCCACCATCTGCGGCATCTCTGATACCGTTCCATGCATGAGAAGGATGCTGAAGTCGGCGTCCCCGCTCATGTGTTTGCGCAGTTCTCGCAGTTGCTCTTCCTGCTCTCGGCCGTGGTCTCCCAGACCATATACTGAGATTCTCTTCCCCTGTCTCGTCTCGATGTTCACGGCTGGGGTCTGGTCTGTATCGACTCTCTTCGCTAGACTCAATCTCGATTCGAGGAGCTGAAGCACGTCGCCGCCGGCTTTGTCGAAGTACGATTCGGACTTGTCGTGCGATCCCACCGTGATAATGAATGGTATTCCCGCCTGCTTGAGTCTTGGAAGTTCCAGTAGGATTCTGCTCCAAGCGGCTGTTGGCGGATGAGCGCGATTGACGAGGTCTCCTGCATGGATTACGAAATCGACCTGACGTTCAATCGCGGCGTCAATGATTGACTCGAAAGCCTTCCCATAAGCTGAAATCTGGATGCTCTCTCGCCTGCCGATTGCCGGCCAATTGAGCCCCAAGTGTGTATCAGCCAAGTGAATGAATTTGAAGTCAGGCTTCATCCTGCTAGTAGATGTCAACGTAGTTCCCCGCTGAAGCTACCGGCTCGGCTGGCGGCTGCTCCTCCGGTTCATTCAACCTGTCCACCATGACGGGTCTAACTTGGATTTCCAGCTTCTTCATGTATTCTGGGAGCTGAATGCCTAACTGTTCTGCAGTGACATGTTCGACTAACGTGCCCGAGAGTGATCTGATCCGGTTCAACACGCGGTCAAATTGTGGGTGACCGTTGAAGGTTGACAGGTTGGCTACAATGACCAATTTCTCCCGTGCACGGCTCAGAGCCACGTTCAGCCGGTTAGAATCCAGTGTGAACCCGACCTCCTTTCCAGGATTCGCTCGGACAAGATCGAGTATTACGACGTCTCTCTCCTGACCCTGGAAACTATCAACGGTTCCAACATCCACTGAGCGGCTGAGAGTTGCGGAGAGCAGTCGCTGCTGCTCCTTGTAGGGCGTAATCACACCAATCTGACCCGAAACAAGCCCAGCGGAGCTCAGAGAAGCGACGAGGAGAGAATCGACTTTCAGGTTCGCCTGATTCAAGATACTGTAGCCCCGGCGTTCCTCGACGCTTTCGACATCGACCACGGCAATTGGGACAGTTGGGTCTAGCGTCTTGTCCAGTTGTGGTATCCCTGTCCCCTGATTCAGTGGAGGAATTTGAGGTCTCGCCGCTATGATTGGCGACGATAGCAGGCTGCCATCGTAAAAGACATCATTGATGAGGTCGCAGATCTGCCTCTGCATCCTGTATTGGACTCTGAGATTGGCCACGAGGTCTTGGCTGCGACCATGTCTGTTCAACGTATCCAGAGCGACTTCTAAGAGGCTGCTCACTCGCCTATTCATATGTGAGACTGGCGGGAGCTGTTTGTCATCGCCGATTACGACTGCCTTGTCAGCTTGGACGAGCGCGGAGAATGCATCTTGCATTCTGATTTGACTTGACTCTTCGAATAGGACTACATCAAACCGTCCAGCCTTTACCAAGTCCAATGATGCACTGCTGCAAGTCGTCAGGACGGCTGCGGCAGTCCTCATCTTCTCAACCGCCGCGAGTGCCCGATCCTCCTCGTTCGTGACCAAGTTGATTAGCGCGACCTCCATCGCGCGCTCTCTAATCTTGAACCAGTTTCCGAATCTGATCTCGAACCGGTGACCCAGGTCTAGAAGCCGTTCCACAATATTGTCAACTGCAGTGTTTGTGACTGAAACGGCCAAGGCGCGTTTTCCTTCTCTCGCAAGCTGCACCAATGTCTCAACTATGACAGCTGTCTTGCCAGTTCCCGGCGGCCCAAGAATCACTGCAAAATCCGGCGCACTCAGCGCCTTTGTCACAGCCTGACGTTGTTCCTCATTGAGATCCCCTGCAAATTCGATATCGAGCTGCCTGGTTACCGGCCCTGGCGCTTCAATCCCCAAGACTCGCCTGGTCAGCTCGCCAGTTCTTCCCGTGGCTCGATGAACCGCATCTATGGATCTGAGTTGACGGCTCGTCAGGTCAACGTCATAGTGGTCAATTGACAGTCCTTCGCTGGCTAGACCGAGAGGCAAGTCGCCATACGGGGTGACCGTGAGACTGTTCCCGTTCAGGGTTGACACTTCGCCCGTGAAGCTCGGCGTCTGCAATGGGTCTCCTCCGCTGACGACCACCGTGTCTCCCGGAAGGAAGTTGCTGATGTCTACGCTCTTCACAAGTCGGACGCTGCGCGACTGCAGTTCGGATATCAGAAATCCACTTTCAGCGTATCCTAGTTGGACTCTAGCATCTAGCGGCAGAATCTTGCTTCTCCACTTCCAGACCTGAGTGAGGCCCTTCTCTTCCAGCGTCTCCATCCGCAACCGCCAGAGGTATCTCCTGATGTGTTGTGGCTGAACGTCGTGGAAGTAGTAGTTGCATGCATCGTGGACAGGGCAGACTTCGCAAATCTGGGGAATCGGTCTGGCTCGTGCCTTCGCGTCTTCGTAAATCTGTTGTATCGTCGAGATGCCTTCATGCAGCCTGTTCCGTCTGCTCTCGGTCATTCGGACGTTGACGGTGTCATCTGTGGACATGATTCTGATTGTGAAATCTGCATGAGGGTAGAGCTGTTCTAGGAGAAGTTGATAACCGCAGGCTTGCAGTTTGTTCGTCTCACTGACTCTTGAACCACCGTAGCTCTTGAACTCGCGTATCTCGATGCGCGGCGGGTCATCATACACTCTGTACTCATCCGGGATGCCTTGTAGCGGAAGATCGAGGTTGATGATGTGATGACCCGCAACAATTCTGTCAGGTTGCTCATACCCCTGATGAATCTCCTCTGCCAGATGACGCGAGAAGCTCCGGAGTTTGTCGAGGACTGCGTTTCGACCCTCCGACGCGCTTATCCGTGCGTCAGCAAAAAGCCTCCACTGATCCTCAATCTTGCCGTTTGCGGCTTCCAACCATCTCTCATAGACCCGCCTAGCAATATCATCGACAGGCAAAGCCTGGTCCACTTGATTCACGACATCGACCTCTATGCGACCGAGTTCGGCTAGCGCAGAGTGCGTGACGGTGCCTATGGCAAATCCTGGGTTGTATTCCCCGGACGCGCCGTAGATCAGTTTGAGGAGAGCACCACGCGGACACGTCGCAGCTCCGGCAACTTCAACAACCGTCGGAACAAATGGACGCCTAGGTATCGCCCGTTCCAGTTCAACCAAGAGAGACTCCGGCCGACACGACATGGCCAAACCATCTCGGAGACTAGGTTTCGCGAGAAATACGAGTTTCCATCAGCGCTCTAGTCTCACGAAGAAACTGTGTCACTTGCACTACACGAAAAGCTTTTCCGATCATGTGAACTCCTAGCCCAGTACCCTGCGAGCGTACCCAGCAACCCAGGGCCTCACCACGGTGCGGTGTTCCACCGATTTTCCTGAAATTCCCGCGAAGTAGCTCATTTCGAGAAGGCCACTCATTCGCCACGTCGCCGGCCGACTCACGTAGCTGAATGAATTGTGAGTGTCGAGACATACAGATCGAATTCGGATTAGATCGGAAAGGTGAAGACCGATTCAGTTGGCTTTGGAAAACGCCACGACCCGGTAGCTGTGTCATCTGGCCAAAGTGCGATGTCGAATAACGACGCCCATAGGGGCGCTGTCAGCTTCCGATGTTGATCGTCTGACCCAGTTGGACACGCCTCACGTTACGGTGCAAGTTTCCAAACCGCTTTGGCTTCTCCGTATGAATCGGGATCAAACACTTGGGCTTGATAGTCTGCATCGTGTACCTTAGGTCACTGGCATTCGCGTGTCCGGAAGAATGAAAATGGAACTTGGTGAGTCCGAAGAAGTCAAGCCAGTTGTTTAGTCTCTCGACGTCGATCTCCTGTTCCTCGTTGTGCGGTTCCGATGTTGATTCGATGTATATGCTTCCAGCTTTCGGTTTCATATCTATAAGTTCGTTGATGTCGAAGAAACCCATGCACGCCATGATCTTGCTCTGGTTCTTCTGGACATAGTCTGACTGGACGGCGTTTGGAAGAGATAGGAATTCACGCTCCCATGTTCTGTAATCGACGTCGCGATATGTTCCGCTCCCCTTTCTTTCCACGTAGACCAGAATAGAGGGATCATCAATTGGCGGCAGCAGATCCCTAAGAAGCGGAACTTCACGGAGCTGATTGATGAGATAGGCGTCCTGTTTCATTATGAGAAGCTTTCTTCCAAGCTCCTTGGCGATACTATGGAAAGTTGATAGCCGGAATACGTCTCGAGGGGCAAAGTCTGCAACTATGAGGCCTTTGCATTTGCCCGCGGTCTGCAGGGATTTGGTCTTCACGTCATTCTCTGAACTTGTGGTAGTCTCGTCTACCCTTGTCCCTTCGCATAACATCACGTCGGGCTTCTGTTCTGCAATCTTCTCTATGAAAACTCGTGTGTGGGAACCAAGGGGGCCGTGGAACCTGAGGTCACCTGTGTACAGTAAGGTCGAGTCGGAGCACTCCAGCAGGAATGCGGTCGCTCCAGCGACAGAGTGGTCGACTGGGTAGGAATGCACTGTTATGGAGCCGACTTTGAATTTCGATTCTCCATCAAACGTCTTGAATATTCTTGGGGTTGCTTCCATCCGCGGGTTTGTCAAGGGGCGGGGCTTGAAATCGTAAAGTTCGGTCTCAATGTTTCTCTGACCCGTTTCCGTCAGAACCTTAGCATACAAAGCTGTGATTTGGCTCGTGTAGACTGGGACTCTCTCGTCTAGGAAGGAGATGTTGGCAGAATGATCGTAATGTATGTGGGAGAGTAGGACACCGTCGAGGTAGGGCTCAGATGCGCTTTTCTTACCAATCATTTCCAGCAGGTCTTTTCGATAGAATTCAAGCCGATCAGGAACTAGACCGAGTGTCAGTACATCAATCAGGCCGGCGGAACTGCGCGGTTTGATGTATTCCTCAAAGTACTTTCCTCTAACCGAATACCTCATTCCAAAGTCTAGGAGCAGACGCGTATCTTCGTCTTCGACTAGGAAGCAATTTCCGCCGATCTCGTCTATCCCGCCAAGAAAGGTGACCGTTGTCAAAAGTTCACCACAGACGGACAATCGACTGTTGTTCTGGAGGCTGGATATGAGATTTGTCCATTCACTCCAGTTGTCCATTCTCTCCAGCTAGCGTGTCGAACGCGATCGCTGCAGGTGACAAATCATATACACGGATAGACTACTTAGAAGAGTATCCAGCGAAACAGGAAAATAACGGAGAACAGCGGAGCATGCCACCTTGAGCCGAGAGTCCAAGGTTGAAGAAGAACTCTACCGAGTCCTGAAGAACGTCCTTGAGAAGAACAAGTACACCATAGAAGGAGTACGGTTCGTTGATGTTGAGCCGCAGAAGAAGGTCGACTCAGGTCGAGCCGATCTTGCAGTAATAATCCATCCTTCAAAAGTTCTCTTAGTAATAGAGTGCAAGAAAAAGGTCGGACTCCAAGCGCCGAAAGCTTTTCGCCAATTTGACCCACTAAGCAGCCTAGTAATTGATCAGGCTCTCAATTATGCTGTCCGTCTCGGAGCGGAGGTTTTCGCCACAACCAATGGAAACGTGGTTGCCCTTTTCGATATGCCTCGAAAGGGAGAAGGTTTTCGAATTGACGTAAACCGCCTACTCATCAAGGAGACTTCGATTACAGAAGAAGCAGCAACCGAACTCCTGACACTCGCAGCCAGGGTACATGCGGGACTCAAGATTACCAAGACGCCACTAGATTGGGCGTTCATAGTGCGGCTTCGTAGCTTCATAGAATATCTCTCTGCTCAACTCAAGCCGGCAACCTTGGAGAAATTGAAACATGACTCTTCCTTCAAGAGGCGATTTGATGAGTTTAGAGAACTCGTGGGGGCTGGTACCCCCGAAACATATGCGCGGGAAGCAGCCTACATCCTGATGAACAAGATCGTTTTCTACAAGATACTCGAACGATCATATCCAAGCCTTCCTCGCTTGAATCCCATCAAATCCAAAGACTCAGAGGAATACGCAGAAACGCTCCGCAGGTGCTTTGCAGAGGCCGTATCAGTAACGAAGGATTTCGAGCCCGTCTTCTCAACTGGAATCTATGATGAAGTGCCACTCGCCGAAGACCCCGATCTGCTTGATGAAATGAACTCCTTCATCGAAGAGATGGGAAAATACCGCCTTGAAGAAATAGGCTCGGATGTGGTTGGCTTTGTCTTCGAGAACCTCATCAAAGAGGATGAGCGTCACAGATTAGGTCAATTCTACACCCCTCCGCAGGTTGCTGAACTCATTGCCCGATGGGCATTTAGGAATTCCACTGACATCGTATTGGATCCAGCAGTTGGTAGTGGAACTTTCGCCGTGAAGGCTTACAGCCTACTCAATAAACTCAAGCCATTACGAACAAATGAGATCAACCACAAAGAGATACTCTCGCAAATCTTCGCGATAGACATCAATCCGTTTCCAGCTCATTTGACATCCGTGAATCTTGCCATGCGCAATGTCCAGCATCCAACTAGCGAAATGAACATCATTGTAGAGGATTTCTTCAATGTATCGCCGCGAACTCCAGTCTTTGCACCATTTGCCGTAAGAAGTGCAGAAGGGGAAATGAAGCGCAAAATCGAGATTCCTGATGTGGATGTCGTAGTCGCAAACCCTCCCTACACAAGACACATTGAGATTTCTCCGGCCACCCTGAAGGCCATACAGGGGGCAGTCGGCCAGACCCTTGCGCGCTATGGACTACATGGAGGCATTCGCGGCACAGTCACAGAGATTGGAATCTACGTGTACTTCGTGGTACACGCGACTTCGTTTCTGAAGGAAGGAGGAAGACTCGGCATGATTGTTTCCAACGGATGGCTCCAGACTGAATATGGGATTGCATTCACGAAGTTTCTACTTGACCACTTCAGAGTGAAAGCCGTGATAGATTTCTCTAACCGGCTTTTCGATGTTCCTCTGATAGCAACCTGCGTTATTCTACTGGAGAAATGCTCGAAAAAGGAGGAAAGAAATGGCAACCACGTTGCATTTGCTTACGTGAACGGAAAGACGACTGTTGATATACTCCTGGACGTGGTCGAAGAACCATCTCACGCGCCTAAGGGTGTAATTGCGCGAAAGGTTACTCAATCACAGCTAGTAGGAGATCAGAAATGGATCCAAGTCATGTTTAACCCTCAGCGAGTCGAGCAGGCATTAGGCGCCAGCCCCCTAGTAGTCGCTTTAACCGAATTGTTCCAACCTCTTAGGGGAAACACCCGTTGGTCCATGTTCACATTTCAGAAGACACTCCGCCCCAATATTGGTCCAGGCGAGTTCTTCGAGCTCGATGCGGGAACTGTGGGAAAGTGGGGGCTTGAGAAATTCGCCCACCCTGCCATTACAAGCATTCGACATACGAAGTTCTTCACATTCGAAAAAAAGGATTGGAGAGAGCTTGCTCGAAGAGACGCAAAGGCCTACTTCTTCATTTGTCATCTCCCGAAGTCGAAACTGCCCAGAGATGTGTCGGACTACATCAAGTGGGGAGAAAGCAGATGCCGCACCACCATTCGGGCAAGTCGTGGAGGAGGCATGGTATGTAGCAAGACGTGGGTGTGCAAAGAACGAGAAAAGAGCAGGGAGTTCTGCGGATGGTATGATATCGGAGGCGTCATACCTGCACCAATATTCGCGGTTCGTCATGGTTGGTACAAGACACGCTTCTCGATCGCTGGTTTTCCGGTGGCAATGTATGATGCCGCAATCGCACTCATCCCAAGGAAGAAGCTTAGTTCTGTTCAAATCAAAGCCGAAGCTGCGTATCTGAACTCCAACTTCTGCCAGCTACATATCGAGACCCATGGTAGGGCAACATCAGGTGGGGTGATCGGCTTGGAAACGAAAGTCGCAGAGAAAATCCCCATTCTTGATGTGCGCAAACTCAAACCAGTTCAGCTGAGCCGTCTAGCCCAGCTGTTCGATAGATTGGAGAAGAGGACCAGAGAAATCGGAGGCGCAGACACGCTTCGCAACATTCAATTGCTGAGCACAGAAATCGAAGAGATCGACAACTACGTCGGACAACTCCTCGGACTTACTTCTGGAGATATCGGAAATGCACAAGCCCTAGTTCAATCTCTTATTCAGAGAAGGACGTCAAGAGTGCACGCGGCAAAACCTGAATCTATCGAGGGAGAAGAAACGCCTAGGATCAAGCTGCCAAAACCGAGTAAGCGCAAAGAGCCTGACACATCGACCGTCTCCCTTGATAGGTGGACGTGAGCAGTACCTATCGTGGACAGAACAGAAGTTCTTGGCAGTAGGTTCCCATTTCGCAACGATCTCCAGCTCAGCCTCCCGTGAACGACTTGGGTCAAGTCATCTTTTCGTTTCTCGTAGACCCGCTACGAGGTCATCGAGTCTCTGGTAAAGCTCGCCTTTCGTTAGAACGGTCGTATCTATTCTCTCGAAACGTGCCGTAATGGCCTTCATCAACGTTCCAAACCACTTCTTCCTGGTGCAACCGTTTGGCGGCTGCGACGTGATAGCCCGGTCTGCGAACCATTCCACTATCCTCTTGTCCGCCTTCGCTCTCTTGGAATCCAGCAGTCGAATCCACTCCGTCCAGGTGCCGACGCGTTTCACGGTTTCTTCTGGGAATTGAGCTGTGAAGTAGGCGCGGTAGAGCAGTGAGCGTTTTGGCTCCGGCGGCGTGGTGACCTTGAATAGTTTTGCATGATCGTTGACTGCCCAAAGGAACAGGTCAAGCTCGGCATCTGGCACTTCGAACTTCTCCTGCACTTCCGCCCACAGTTTTCTCAGCTCGACACCAACACCGTACCAGAACTTGACCGCGCCCTCTCTCTTCCCTCTCAATGCACTCAGCCCTTGACCTGCCAGAACACGTTCCATCTGAGGGATCCGTTTCCTGAGGAACCGATCCACCGCATCTGCAGTCTTCACTTCTGACGGATCCATGAGCCTACCTTTCGAGGCGTATGACCTGTAAACCCGCATCTTGTGCTGCCACACGATGAAGGGCATCACCATCACCATGCTTGAAGTCGCACAACCGCCATTGTGGAACTTGCTGGCTGTGCGCTCTAGTATGAGCGACAAATACGTTAAGTCTATTTGCCGGCGGCCCGAGCCACTAACCAGGACTTTTCTCAGGCCGGCTGCTGATATTCGAAGGAGCATCCAAAGTCTCAAATCCCGAACGAGCAATACAGTCTGCTTGCTCTCTGGGATTCACTGCTTTCCCGTTTGGATCTCGCTGATTTTCCATGCTCACGGGAGCGCCGAGGAGGGGCGCCATGACAACAAGTACCTAAAGTGAGGATAAGGCGAAGGACATGAAGAAAAATGTCACAAAAAACATTTTCATAAACACATTATTGGCGTGTCCCACTCTCGGTTGGCTTATGAGACTCATGGAGGCAAAAAAGCCAGAACCCCCGACACTGGGCGAGATATTCCGAATGGAGCAAGGGCGAGATATCGAAATGAGAGCGAGAAGCCTCTATCCAGGCGGCCTGCTAATTGAAGATGCAAACCTTGAATTAGCTCACAAGAAAACGACTAGTGCAATCAAAGATCCTCATGTTTCGGCCGTCTTCGGTGCTACTTTCCTAGTGGACCGCTTTGTGACCAAGGCCGACATACTGCAACGCGTCAAGGGGGGCTGGAGACTCAACGAGGTGAAATCCAGCGTTGTCGACAAACCGGAGTTCATAGACGATATGGCCTACACTGCCATGGTAGCTGAGAAAGGCGGCCTCGAGATTTCCGAAACCTCCCTAATCCTGATCTCCAAGGACTTCAGGCTTGGGATGGATAATGATCGCCTATTCGCGAAGATAGACCGTACAGACGAAGTTCAAGGTAGGGTCGATCTTTTCAAGCCCTCCTGGGAAACAGTCGAGAAGATAACTAGGGCACCGAAGAAACCGGATGCGAAGCTAAGATTCGTGTGCAGAAAATGCGACCTTTTTGAGGAGTGCATAGGTGCTGGCATCAAGAACCATATTTCCGAAATTCCGCGATTGTCTGAGAAGAAATACGATGAACTTGCCACGCGTGGAATCGTTCGCATTGAGGACATTCCAGACAGTTTTTGCCTGACGGAAAGACAAGCCAGGGTGAGAGAGTCCGTGAAGAAGAACCAACCCATTGCCGGGCACGAGTTCAAGAAACGTTTGGAAAGTCTTTCGTGGCCAGTGTACTACTTAGACTTCGAGACGGTCATGACAGCTGTTCCTCTCTACCCGGACATAGCGCCTTACGACAACATACCGACGCAGTATTCTGTGCACAAATATTCCGGGCCCGGTCAAGATCCAGAGCATTACGAGTTCTTAGCCGATCCATGCAGGGATTGCAGAAAGGAATTCGGGGAAAGTCTGATAGAAACGCTCGGCGACAGCGGCAGCGTCGTCGTCTACGGCCCCCTTGAAAAGACTATCCTCTCCAGCCTCGCGAATACGCTTCTAGCATTTTCAAGCGAGATCAAGTCCCTGATCGATCGACTGGTAAACTTGGAGCAGATCGTCAGCGCTAGTTTCTACCATCCTGATTTCCACGGGAGCACATCGATAAAGAGGGTACTACCTGCATTAGTGTCAGACATGTCATACGACTCGCTGGAGATCAAGGACGGCGCCTCTGCGATGGCGGCCTTTGCGTACTTGGCGCTGGGCAGGTACAAGGGGGAGAAAGCCGAAGAAGTGAAGAAAAACCTCAAGACGTACTGCGCACAAGATACACTTGCTTTGTACAAGGTCCAGCAACGATTAATCCAGATTTGCGGCTCCAAACCTGAACAGCAAGGGCCACACCACCAAGCCTCGCTGGGAGAATTCTGATAATTCACATTTGGCGAGAGGTCAAGTGCAAGAACATCTGGCTTGCGAACTCAGCTCTGCAGCTATGGAAGGGTGCGGGCCCGCCGGGCTTCGCCTCTTCGGCTTGGCATGATTTCACAGTGGTCTGCAAATCCATGGCGGTTACGTTCTTAGGATTGACTCTTACGCCGGCTCCCTGAAGTTGCAGACGATCCTGTTTAATTCTGGGCGCCACAATACCTCACAGTAACGAGGGAGCCCGCTGCTGGAAATCCCCAACCGCCAAGGTTCAAACCGAAATTTCCGGCCGCCGAAGCCTCAACTGTGGGTAACCCCAATTTACCCGCCGATTAGGCTCTGTCTCTAAATTATATTAGATGCTTGGTTCTGAACGATTGATTTGGGCTGTTAACCATCGAAGGGATTACTCTTCGAGAATTCCTCTCGACTGTGAGAGGCGTTCTGGACAAGGCTCCGCCAACATGGCGGAGGAGACGTACCGGTAGACCTCCATTCGATCCAACGAGCAGAGTCATGGCTCTACTGGTGAAGGAGCGGTACGGTCTCACATACCGCGAGGCAGAGATATACCTCAAAGAGAACATGCAGACCTGCCTAGAATGCGGAATGGTTGAGATGCCCGATCACAACACCATATGGCGCACCATGACCAAACTCCGCGAACCCTACCTGAAACGGCTGAACCATGAAGTCAACCAGCTTTTCAAAAAACGGAGAAACGCATAGCCGTAGACGCCACAGGCTTCAGCCCCAAAGCATACCACTCATGGCGCCGAAACGAGTCGAGAAGAGAGTACCTGAAGCTCCACGCAGCCGTAGGCCTACTCTACAAGGCTATTCCAAGCATGGAGGTCACCACAGGCACAGTCGGCGACACAACACAACTCGGCGCCCTACTCGAAAGCCTAGACGACATAGAATCCGTCTCAGGCGACACAGGATACCTCTCCCACAGAAACTGCGAGCTAGTCCAAGCGAAAGGAGCCACACCCTACCTCAAACCAAGAAGACACAGCCCAGAAAAGATCACCGGCCCACCCGCATGGAGACGCATGATACAATCATATCGAAGAAACAGACCCGGATGGATGAAACATTACCACACACGATCCATGGCTGAAACCGCCTTCTCAGCAATCAAACGAACCCTAGGCCACCGACTCACCTCCAACAGAAGAGACCACCAGAAACTAGAACTCATCATCAAAGTAATCGTCTACAACATCACAGTCCAAATCAAAAGCACGCAAAGAGGAGTATAGAGACGGAGCCGATAATACTCGCATTATCGGCCTATAACAACATTTAGAGGCAATTATGTGCCGTAAAGACGTCAGCAGTTAGGGGGGGAGGGGGGAGCCTCGGCCCTCGTTCCATTAGCGATGCAATACTGCAAAATGAGGTCGCAAGCCAGATTCAATCGAACGCTTTGCGCCAGACACCCTATCCAGTCTCCTCGTCAGCACCATCTTCCTGACAAGGAATGAATCACGGGAGGCTATTGCTGGCTTGTGGGCCAGTTTGTTTTCTCGGTCAGCTTGATTCCTCGTTGCTCTAGCTCCTTGACGAACAGGTGGCTTGGGACGGCGATCTCAAGTGGCTTTGCTCCGCGTGGAGTCTCACCCTGCGCCATCATGATCGCAACGATGGAGGCACTCCAGCCTGTGGTGCGTTCCATCGCTGAGAACTGTGTCTCATCATCATAGTAGTCTAACATTTCCAGAATAGCTTCGGCCGGCCGGTCATTTTTTCTGCCAACGCATCTCACGCGAAGAGCAACAGCATCCTTTTCTCCCGTTAGCTTGACGTGTGGCTCATAGAGCGTTTGAAGTACGCGCCTCGGCGCTACTTTGACTCCGCCAACCTTGATCTCTCTCTCGCTGAATAGGCCTAGGTCACGCATTGTTTTCAGTTGAGCATAGCTGCCTGGGTAGCGTAGCGTCTTGTTCTGGAAGACCTTCAGCTTACCTTTGAACGTCCACGGGCATGTTGACGTGCCGCCACTTGTTGTGAACGCTTCCAGCTTGCCTAGAGAGGGGAACTCTATGACTTCGAGCTCTTCGATGCATGGGACTTCGAGGATCTCGCCTCCGCGCAGGAAGACCGCCTTCCCGGAGTATTCGTTGATGAGACCTTCGAAATTGAACGTAAGCAAATAGTTGAATGGTGGCCGAGGGTTCTGGGGTAAGCCTCCCTCCCAGATGTAGACTTCGTCCGTGGAGTCGAGCATCTCCATGCCGTAGCAGGCCAGCGTCGCGCCCATTCCGGGGCCGAGGCCGCAGTCGGGCACGATCGAGATTCCCGCGTCCGTTGCCTTTCGGTCGAGGAGTAACTGTTTCCGGACGATGCCAGTGTGGCCGCCAAGGTCGCACATGTTCGCACGAGCGGCAATCGCCGCTTTGGCGACTTCCAGATTGTAATAGTATGGAACGGCGCTAAGGAAAGCGTCTACGCCAGTCAGGAAGCGCTTGATCTGTGCTGGACGCCCAACATCCACCCGGACACCTTTCGCCACTCTCCGCCCAATCAGACGATTCACATGGCTAGCCGCACGCCTCGCCTGTCTCAGATCAACATCTCCAATCGTGACCTTGCTCGCGTGTCCGAACTTTGCCATGTCATAGGCGGCTGCGGTTCCCTGTCTTCCCGCGCCCAATACAGCGTAAGCGTACTTGTGGGCTTGACCGGTCTGCAAGTCTGATCGTCCGCTCACCGATGCAACTGTTGAATTTAACCTGACTGTCGACGGGCTTCTTTCACCGGAGACTCAGACTGTCAATCGGTCATCTCTTCCGCTCTTATCGAGCGATCGATCTCGCGTTTGTTTATGATGCGAAGAACGAGACGACTAAGAGATTATCCACAGCTGCCCTGGGTTGACCCGAAGATCTGCCCACACCCAGTCCCGGTTGCTCTGCTGAAATTCAACGACCTCGATGAAACGGTCTTCCGCTGTGATGTGTGCGGAAGAATCATGACATTGAGCGAGCTTGCCCCAACGAAGGCAAGAGGCTGACCACAAGTGGTCTGCGAGGGACACAACCATGAGAAGGGTCAGACTCCCAATCTGATCCGACACTGGCTAGATGATGAGACGCTCCGAATGTTAGCTGAATGGTCCTCCGTCAAGAGTGAACTAGAACGGAAGCAGCTCTGTCAGAAGTGGAGGCTCAGCAGCCGACTACATCCACCATGTCTGTTTGAGCTCTCATGAGGCGCTTCATTTTTCCCGGTTGCAGTTTCGGTTGAGACTCACTGAGATGCCTTGCATCACCTCTCATTCTTTTCACTCGAACAAGACCAACGTGACGCGTATGGACTCAGATGAAACGTGCACGTATTGCGGAAAGGGACTCGTTAACGGACGTTGTTTCAGGTGTGGAACCTGTGAACGGTGCGGAACCTAGCCGCGGAGCGTCGGACTATCCACCACGCTGGAGTAGGGTATCAAGATGGGTGAGGGGACGGGCTGGCTGGCGTTGCGAGCTTTGCGGAGTCAGGAATGGGCCTGCTGCCAACGTACCAACGGTTCACCATCTGGACGGTAACAAGTGGAATCTCCTGCCGTGGAACTTGGCTGCGCTGTGCCAGAGATGCCATTTCAAGGTCCAATGGACGGTCGACTTCTGTCAATCCACTCTCTCGGGCATTTACCCTCGCTGGATGCGGGAACACGTGAAAGCCTACAATGTGTGGGCGCGAGGGAAAGGGCGTGCGCGACTCGCCTTGACCGATTAGGACAGAGTAAACAAATGCTGCCTTTTCCGAGTGAGAGAAGTCAAGGCGATTCTTGTCCTTGGGCAGTTCGAGGGGTTTGACGATGGCATCTTTCTAGAAAGCAAGACAGACCAGCTGACAGTTGCACTATCTGCAACGTTGATACGCATGATTTTGGGAGCGTCATTTGTGTGGATAGTTGCGGTAGTTGCACGGAAATTGCCTGAACTCGCAGAGCCATGAAGAGCAAAGAGGGAATCAGTAACACTGCTGCTGGTGCGTTCATCGGTCCCTTCATGGGTGTGACGCTCTCGATGGTAGCAGTGACCTATGCTAGTGCCGGTGTCGCCCAGACTCTGATGTCATTGATGCCAGTCATCATAATCCCGATAGTATGGATTCTGTACAAGCAGAGAACTAGCTTACGATGAATACTAGGCGCAGTAATCGCAGTAATTGGCGTCGCAATCCTGTTCCCGACCTAACGCATTCTCGGACGGCGCGCATCCGTCTGAGGGTCTATTGGCGCTTTGAAGAACCTATATGAGAGTCGCCTCAACTCTCCCTAGGACCGGAGGAGGGACGGCTTGGCCCTGAAGTTGAGGGATATCAAGACCGAAGTGATGCGGGAGAAAGATGGAAGCTACGCCATGGCATGCTCAGCGCTTGGCGTATATTCGGTAGGCAAGACTTTGAGGGATGCTAAACGGAACTTCGAGGAAGCGCTTGATCTGCACCTGTCCGTCCTCAGAGAAAAGGCAACTAAGCAGATAGCGACCATCGCACCAGAGCCCTGATTTCTGGTCTGGTCTTTGCCTCGTCTGAGACCAATTCACGGGAAGGATCTAATCAGGATTCTCTGCAACAACTTCGGCTTCTCAGCAGTTAGGCAGAAAGGTAGCCATGTGACCCTTCAACGCGACGACACTTTTGTCACGGTTCCCTTAAAGGAGATACAGGTTGGTCTTCTCAACAGAATTCTAAAGGACTGCGAAATATCAAGAGACAGTTTTCTGCATGTCATGTGATGGAGGAGAGTTCTCAGTACAGCGTTGGGGGACTCGCACTCGCGTGGTCGTTGGGCGCCAAAGGGAACACATGCGTTTACCGCTTCGGCACTGATAATGACTGACAGTGTTCAGATTCTGCTTGGCTGGCTGTTTAACTTTCAGAGGAAAAAAGACGAAAAGGTGGGATGGATATCGATGCTGCGTTGGTCGTTTACTTGACGTATGTGGGCACGGTAATCTTCGCAGGTTCGAACTCCTTCATCTTTCCTGCTAGAAACATCTCGTATGCTGATAGGTCCAGAAGGCCGTGACCGCTACAGTTGAAGGCGATTACTTTGGCCTCGCCCGTCTTCTTGCAGGCAAGCGCTTCGTCAATTGCGCACTTTATGGCGTGCGCTGTCTCAGGTGCTGGGATCAGTCCTTCTGTGCGCGCGAGGATTTGTGCGGCGTCGAAGATCTCCTTCTGTGTGTAGGCTACCGATCTCATGAATTTCTTGTTGATGAGATAGGAAATGAGTGGAGCCATGCCGTGATATCGTAGACCGCCCGCGTGGACTGGCGGGCAAGCGTACTTGTGTCCGAGCGTCAGCATCTTCGCAAGTGGTGTCGTTTCAGCGGTGTCTCCGAAATCGTATGTGTAGACTCCCCGCGTTGTATGTGGTACCGCCTTGGATTCGCAAGCGATGAACTCCGTGTTCTTCTTTCCTTGCAGCTTATCCATCATGAATGGGAATGAGAAGCCTGCGAAGTTGGATCCGCCGCCGATGCAGCCGATAGCCACGTCGGGGTAGGTGTCGAGCATTTCGAATTGTTTCTTAGCTTCCAATCCCACGACGGTCTGATGCATTAGCACATGGTTCAGTACTGAGCCGAGGCAGTAGCGTGTGTTCTCGTTGGCGAGTGTATCTTCAATTGCCTCGCTGATTGCGATTCCTAGCGTGCCTGGGTGGTTCTTGTTCTGTTTGAGTAGGCTTCGCCCGAACTTTGTTTGGTTGCTGGGGGATGGGAATACTTCTGCGCCCCAGGTTTCCATCATGATTCGGC
>Ga0315280_10002787_pt1 | contig 27868 bp, 29 predicted proteins | sample YL17G06_40_MG_FD_203697 | JGI IMG/M metagenome (GOLD analysis project Ga0315280, IMG submission 203697) | Sediment microbial communities from Yellowstone Lake, YNP, Wyoming, USA - YL17G06_40 | ecosystem: Environmental > Aquatic > Freshwater > Lake > Sediment | place: USA: Wyoming | collected... | reverse complement strand
ATGGGCATGCTCCGCGGCATCGCCATCATGCTGGCCAAACACCCCATTCACCTTCCCGAGGCGGTCGCCAACCTGGGCGCGCCATTCATCTTGGGATTCCAGATCCCGAGCTACTACATGGTCGCCATCGTTATTGCGGGCGCGTTTCTCTTGGCGCGCACCCGGTACTTTCGGCAGCTCTACTTCATTGGCGGTAACAGACGGGCGGCGGAGCTTTCTGGGATCAACAGTCGGCTTGTCCTTCTGGTGACTTTTATCATCTCGGGATTTCTCGCCGGGTTCGTCGGCGTGGTGCAAGCTGCCAGTACCACCGCCGCAATCGGCATCATTCAGGAGGGCATCGAGCTGAAAGTCATCACCGCGGTCATCATCGGGGGCGGCAGCCTCACGGGGGGGAAGGGCACGGTCTTCGGTGCATTCATGGGGGCTTTTCTCATGCTGCTCTTGGACACGATCATGACGATCGCCAGCGTAAACAACATGTACCAGCCCTTTATCATCGGAATCATCCTGGTGCTCGCCGTTACCCTCGATGTCGTAATCCAGAAAAAGTACGGAGCATCGAGGTAGGTCCCGGACCACGCGCCAAGACGAAATTTGAGTGCGGATAACAGGAGGCGCAAATCGTGAACGGCAAACAAAGGGTGGCCGCGGCGGTCGCCCGTAGAAACACCGGCAGGCCGCCGGTTTCGTACGAGGCCACTTACGAGGTCACTGCAGCCCTGATCCGGCGGCTGGGCATCGATCGAAGCGTGGACAGTGGTGCCGCCGCCTTCAGCTCCAACCAGCCCAGCGCGGGGCAAAAGGAGTTCGGGCTGGCGCATGAGCTGGAGTTGCTGCGACGGTTGGGGATCGACCAGGCCATCGTGATTTGCCCGACGAACCTGGAGCGCACCGTGGGGAACTGGTGGGGCCTGCCCCTACTGGAACGCCTTCCGGACGGCAGGATGCGCGGCGCCTGGGGCATCCTGTTCCGGGAGTTCGCCTATCCCTTCGGCACATACATCGAGATCGATGAGTGCCCCCTGCAGGGCGCCGCTTCCTTTGCCGAGCTGGCCGCGGTCCCTTCACCCAGTCTGGAGCTCTGGGACTTCCGGGCCTTGAGGGAGGTGCTGGCCCAATACCCAGACGTGTTCGTCTGGCTGAACATGAACGGTTGTTTCGATTTTGCGCGATTCATGCGAGGCACCGGGCCGTTTCTGATGGATATGGCCAGCGCCCCGGAAATGGCTGAGGTGCTGCTCGACAAGGTGAACGAGCTGGCGATCGCATTTTTCGGGGAGTGCGTCAAGACCGCTGGGGACCGCTTCGAGGGCGTTTATTTAGGGGATGACTTCGGCACGCAGCAGGGCCTGCTGATGAGCCCCGAGATGTGGCGCAGGCTCATCCGGCCCCGCTATGAGCGATTGCTCGAGGTGATCAAGGCCCATGGCAAGAAATACTGCCATCACACCTGCGGTGGGGTCCGGGAGATCATACCGGACTTGATAAGCATGGGCGTAGACGTGCTCAATCCCATTCAGCCTTTGGCCGCCGGGATGGATCCAGAGGAGCTCGCCGCGGAGTTCGGAGACAAGATTGCTTTCTACGGGGGCATCGACGAGCAGAGGACTCTTCCCAGAGGCACGCCCGCGGAGGTGCGCCAAGAGGTACTCCACAGAATAGGGACCCTGGGCAGGCACGGCGGCTATATCGTGGCCCCCTCGCACGCTTTCCAACCGGACACGCCGCTGGAGAATGTTCTGGCCGTATACGAGACCGTCCTAGAGCGCAAAGTCGAATGAATACAGATGAGTGAGTACCTTGCCCTTGATCCCGCCGAAGGAGCGCTCGGGGCTCAGGCTGGCGCCCAGAACATCGAGGTTGAAGATCTCGATAGCCCCGGCGATGTCCGCCTCACAGGCCGAAGGGATGAGCGTCTCGCCGAGCATACTCATGGCCGTACAGCTCGCACAACCGTAGAGGTTCTGGATGGCGGTCCAGCACTGCACGGCGCAGTCATACACCGCGTTCTCCACATGGATGCGCAAATAAATTAAGAACATTTGCACAGATCACAATCAGATGTTCATTTTTTCTTGACAGGCGAAGCTCTCTCGTTTAGAATTATATTGTTTTAAATATCTATCTAAGGAGGAAAAAAATGGGCAACTATCGTAAGAAAGGGCTGCTCATCGGTATCGCCGTATTCCTCATGATAGGAATCGTGCTTCCGGTGGCAGCAGGCGGCCAGAAAGAAGGGGCGGCACCGGTCACTATCCGCTTCGCCCACATGTGGCAGGATGGGGCCAGTGAGGATGCCACCAAGTCCGTGGCTATCCTCAAACAGGTGGAGGCGGCCAATCCGGGCATGAAGCTGGTCCATGAAGTCGTCACGGGTGATGAGATGCGCAATAAGATCCGGGTGGACGTGGCGGCGAACAACGCGCCCGACATGTGGCAGTTCTGGGTCGGCGGTGTCCTGGCCGATTATGTGGCCAAGGGAATCCTTTTGGATATTGACAATTTCCTGGCCAAAAGCAAAAAGGTGAAGAAGGAAGATATCTCCAAGAGCGCATGGGACAGCTGCACGTTTGACGGGGTCGTCCGGGCCTTCCCCAGGAATATCTCGGTAGGCATTTTCGCGGCCAACGCGGAGATATTCAAGAAGTACAGCTGGGCGTACCCGAAGAGCTGGGCGGAATTCCTGGCTCTGGGGAAGAAGTTCGACGCCCAAGGCGTGGCCTCCAGCAACATCGGATCGAAAGGCGGAAACCCCTCCCATTTCTGGTATGGAGACCTGGTCTGCCAGTATGAGGCGGGCGTGACGGGAACAGCCACGATTGGCAAGACCTTGAACTTCAGGCAGCGACCGTTCATCAAGGCGGCGGAGTACTGCGACGAAATGAGGGCCGCCGGCCTGTTTCCCAAAGACGTCATGGCCAACGGCGACTGGGCTCCCAGCATCGCCTACTATGACCAGGGCAACGTGGCCTTCTGTTACACCTTTGCCTGGTGTTTTGCCAACATGTCTGAAGAAATCATCCAGAAGACCGAAATTATCCCCATTCCCAAGCTCCCCGACGGCGAGCGGGATACGTCAAAGTTCATCCAGGGAACGACCAACGATGCCTACTGCATAAACGCCAAGTCCTTCGAAGACCCCAAGAAACAGGGTTATCTGGTGGCGCTGATGGACGCCGTGGCCTTCGACATCGGTCTTATGGAAAGCCAGATAGGATCCATCGTCTCGGTAAACAACAATGTGATGAAGCAAGTAAAGCTCGATCAGATCGCCGACAAGATGATGGTGAAGACCCTGAAGTACCGGCTGGCCAACAACGTCAGCGGCTCGCCCATGATCTGGCAGGAGCTGCCCAGCAACAAGCTCCAGTTCGACTATCAGGCCGCCCTGGACGAGCTGTGGGCCGGCGCCATTACTCCAGCGGAATACATCGATAAGGTACAGAAATCCTGCGACGAGTACAAGGCATCAAAATAGGACGTTTGAGCCACTGAGGGAGTGGTTTCCCACTCCCTCAACTAAATCTACAAACCCCACGGAGCTGTAGCGCATGCATATCCTGAGAAAGTACAAATGGGCGATTCTGGTGTTTGTCGGGCCGACGCTCGTGCTCTACACGTATTTTGTTATGGTTTCGATCTTTTCCACTCTCTATTACTCTCTGACAACCTGGGATGCCATTTCCAAACCCATATTCGTGGGATTTAGGAATTACGTGGAGGCATTCTCCAATCCGGATTTTGCCATCGTCTTGCGAAACACCTTCGTAGGGCTGGCTTTATCGCTGCTGTTCCAGGTGAGCTTCGGTCTGATCTTCGCCTACCTGATCTATCGTACGCTGCGGGGATTTCGGCTATACCGCGCCCTGGTGTTTCTTCCGGTCGTGCTGTCACAAGCGGCCGTGGCCATGATGTTCACCCTGGTCTTCAATTCCGATGTGGGGCCGATCAACGAAATCCTCCGTCTCATAGGGTTGGAGCCCCTGACCCGCAACTGGCTGTCCGACAAGGAAGTGGTTTTTTACACGGTATTGACGCCGATGATCTATCAGTACATCGGACTTTATGTGGTAATCCTGTTGGCGGGCATGCAATCCATTTCGGAGGAGATCATCGAGAGCGCCCGCATCGACGGTGCCGGTTCCTTCCGGGTGTTTTTCAATATCGTCATCCCCATGCAGCTGGACATCATCTTCATCTGCATCGTCATGATCACGACAGGCATGTTCAAAGCCTTTGAACACTCCTACATCATGACCTGGGGAGGCCCCGGGGTCCGGTCCGCTTTCCTCGGTGTGTACATGTATTTCAAGGCTTTCGTTCACGCTCAGTACGGCAGGGCCAGTACGATCGCCATGGTGATCCTGGTCGCCGCCCTGATCATAACCATGCTGTTCCGGAAAATCGTCCAGAGGTTTAGCTATTGATGCGCCATACGACACCTGACCTGCTTCAAGATCGTAGCTCGATAGTCAAACAAAGAATCGGCGTATTCTTCAGGCAATTAACATTAGCGATCTGGTGCTTTACCACTCTGTATCCTGTCGTATGGGTCGTGCTGAACGCTTTTCGGGACAACAAGCAGATCTACGGGAATCCGTTCGCCTTCCCCAATCCGGCGATTTTCAGGAACTTTCCCAAGGCTTTCTCCGGGGTGCACCTCTTGACTACCCTCACCAACAGCATCATCTATGGCGTGGTGACCGTGATCGTCACTATGCTATTGGCGGCGATGGCGGCCTTCTACCTGTCGAAGATCGCCAGGGGCAGCTCGTTGTATGTCTATTTCATCATCGGGATCATGATCCCCATCCAGGCCATCCTGATTCCGCTGTTCATCAACATGAGGAACATGCATCTTCTGAACACGCGCCTGGGGATCATCATTGTTTATGTCGTGATCAACCTATCCATGAGCATCTTCATCCTGACGGGATTCATGAAGAATGGGATTCCCAATGATTTGATCGAAGCGGCCGTGATCGACGGCTGCGGCCCCTTGGAAGTCTTTTTTCGGATCGTGCTGCCAATGAGCCAGGCAGGGATCGCCACCGCGGGCACATTGGTATTCTTAGGTGTATGGAACGAGTTTCTGTTCGCCCTTACCATGCTGGCCGCGCCAGGACTGCGCACCCTGAACCTATCGGTCTACATGCTCCGAGGACCCTACTCCACCGATCAGGGGCTCATGGCCGCAGGAGTGGTCATCCTGATTACGCCGGTGATTCTGATGTACATCGTATTTCAGGAGCAGGTGGTCAAGGGTCTGACCGCGGGCGCCATCAAAGGGTAGTCACCTTGATCGCCGCCCAGCGGGGGACGTCCAGCACATTTAGTCCCTGGCGCACGGTGAGCTTCTTGTGCAGCCAGCAGTTCCAGGCGTCCCAGATTTCCACCTCGTACTGACGTCCTGAGCCCCCCGGCGGTCCGATCCACAGGCGTCCGCCGTCCTTGAAGGCCGGGGTTTTGAAGTACAGGTATAGATCATCCCCCTTGTGCAGGCAGAACATCTCGCGGCCTTCACTTTTCGTCAGATCCGGCTCCATCTCCTGGAAGGGCATGGACTCGAGAAGCCGGCGCATGAAAGCCAGGCGCGGCGGGCTGCCCCCGATCAGGTTCCCGCCGTAGGACCAGAAGATATCGTGGGGGTTGTCATCGATTTTGTATGCCTCGCCGTGGGTCGCGTAACCGCCGGCCATGACTGCCGCCCAGTGGCGGGTAAGCTCCAGCTCGGGGCTGCAGCTGGCCCAATCGGCGGGCAGGTTGCCTTCGTACTGGTACTCGTCGTTGATCACCGGTTTGCCGTAGAGGCTCTTGAGCTCCATGAGCAGCGAGTAGGTGTTGGGGTGCTGGTAAGATACATGCGTCAACCAGGGGCGGTCTGGGAACACGACCCCGAACGGGAAGTTATGTACTGAACGCAAATGGGCGTAAGGGTCATGTTCCTGCAGAAAGCGGCCGACGGCGTCCCAGTCCTTGCGGTCCAGCTGGACTACCAGCTTGCCGGGCTTTTCGACCAGCAGGTCGTACTCGTTGGCCAGCGACCACCAGACGTTGCGAAAAGCGCCCAGACGGGCCAGCAGGTATTGGACGAAAAACAGATCCTCCTCGGGGCTCATGCCGGTATCGATGCCCCAGTGGCCGAAATCGTAGAAATGAAACAGGATCACGTCCGCCTCGATGCCCCGGTTCATCAGCTCACGGACCCGCTGCTCGAAGTTGCGGAAATACTCGACCTGGAAGCGGCGGAAGTTCAGGTGTCCGTGGGCGCCCTCGAAAGGCAACGCCGGCGGATCGTAGCTCACGTCCACGTTTACCCCATCCCCGTAATGCTTCGGGAAGAAGAGCATGCGGATCTTGTTGAAGCCATAGCGGCTGAAGGACTCCAGGCTCTGGCGGCGAATCTCCTCAGGCCGGTAGGTCCAGGCGTAGGCGGTGGTGCCCAAAACAAAGAAGGGCGTACCGTCGGCATGGCTGAAGTGGTGCCGGCCGGATACCCGCACCGGACCGTGGTTGCCAGGAGCCGGCGGAGTGCACACCAACTCGCCTGTCTTGCCATCCAGTTCGCTGATATTGGAGACGGTACGGTAGCGCCAGCTTCCCTCCCGGTCCGGCATGAAGCGAACTCGGTACACGCCCTCCCCGTCGTAGAAACCGGATACCTCCGCCGCCTGACCGCCAGCCTCTTGCTCGAAACGGGCAGAAAGGCGCACATCTGCGAACGGATTGCCGGCCTCCGGTCCCGGCAGCGCGACTTCGAACAGTCCCCAGCGTTCCACCCGTGCAGCCGAGCTCTGGCCCGCGCCCATACTAGGCTCCATGCCGATACAAATCCCAGCCCAGGTACTTGGTCACGGCCTCCTCGAGGACATCGGCGCAGTGGGATCGCGCCATGCCCACATGGTGCTCGAAGCCCGCCCGGCACAGGTACTTCATCAATTTCTGCAGCCCTGTCACGCGGCACACCCCAACGCCGCCGGCCATGCCGTAGGGATCGTCGGTGAATTGCCCTTCACCGACATAGGCGCGGATCCGTCCTTCCGTGTCATCCGTGTCCATGCGGAAAAAGGTCATGGGCCCCGCGGCTACCTTGCCCTTGATCCCGCCGAAGGAGCGCTCGGGGCCCAGGCTGGCGCCCAGCACATCGAGGTTGGAGATCTCGATCGGCGCATTGAAGAAGCTCTTGGGATAGCTGCTGCAGTGGGTGACCACGCACATCTCCCGGTCCTGGCCGAAGTTGTTGTTCCAGTCCACCAGGGCCGAGGCGCCGCCCGTGGCCAGGGTCAGGATGTACATCGAGACCGCCCCGGCGATGTCCACCTCGCAGGCTGAAGGGGTGAGCTTCTCGCCGAGCATGCTCATGGCCGTGCAGGCCGCACAGCCGTAGAGGTTCTGGATGGCGGTCCAGCACTGCACGGCGCAGGCATCCACCGCGTTTTCCGCGACCCAGCGCTCCAGTGCAACGCACAGTTTCGCGTTGCGCAGCACGTTCTGCTGGGGGATCGAGGCGGGGATGGCGCCGTACTCCTTTATCTCGCCGAGCTTGGCCTTGACCGCCTTCTCCTCGTCCTTCAGAGCCTGGGCGGCGAATATGATTTCCGACAGGTCCACGGGAACCACCGTGATCCCGGTGGCCTGCAGCAGCTTCTCGCTGGCCCGCACGGTGTTGAAGGCCGCCGGCCGGGCGCCGACCTGTCCGATGCGGGCCCGCCTCAAGCCCTGCACCACGCGGCAAACCCGCTCGAAGAACCGCAGATCGGCGGCGAACTCCTTCCCGTCTACCTTGCAGGTGTGGTAGGTGGTATTGGTGAAGGGTAAGCCGTACTGGTGCAGGTTGTTACAGACCGACAGCTTTCCGCAGAAGGCGTCGCGGCGCTGCTGAAGATCGACCTTGTCGTTGTCGTCATCCTCGGCGTGGACCAGGATCGGCACCGCCAGCTTGGACTCGTCCAGGGCGTTGGCGATGCCCAGCTCGTCGCCAAAATTGGGCAAGGAGATGATGAGACCGTCGATTTCATAACGCTTCTCGTTGAACAGGCGGGCGCACTTGCGGGCATCCTCGATCGTCTCCACGGCCCCGCTCGGCGTGTCGCTGTCGGGAAGCACCACGGTCTTGTAGCCCAACCGGCCCAGCACAGCCAGGAGTTTTTTCTTGCCCTCCACGGCCAGCTTGGGGTTGAAGATGCCGCGAGTGCCTACGATAACCCCAAAGCAAAGTTCCTTCTTCATTTCCTCCTCCCGCATTGTCCCCTAGGTCATGAACAATCGTTCAATTATATTCTGAAATGTTCAGGTTGCTTTGTCAATCGTTCCGCCGCGGCCCCTCAGCGCCTTCGAGCCAGCAGCAGGACGTCCGCGTTCACCTCCGGCAGCCGCAAGAGGCTATGACCCTTGGCTCCCGCGGCCAGCACGGGCTCCAGCTCGCGTCGATCTGCCAGGTCGATCAACAGGCAGTCGTAGCCGCTCAGGTCCCACGGCAGCTCCTGCTCCGCCGCATAGGGGAAGTAGACCGCGATTTTTGCCAGCTCGGGCGAGGCGGCCGCCCGGATCTCATCCTGCCCGCCGATGGCGCCCAGCGGCTGCAGGTCCGAGAGGGCATAGCCCTCGAAGAGGCGGCGGGCATACCCCGCGTCCCAGGCGCCGGGGAAGCGCAAGGCGACGTACCAGGGATACGGCGCTGCGGAGAAAGCGGCCGAAGGAAAGGTCTTGCCGGGCTCATGCCAGGACCAGATGCCGTGGGCCCCGTAGGTTACGCCGGCTTTGGCCCCGCTCAGAAGGCTCTGCCAGATGGCTTGGCGCACGTGCCAGGCGCTGAAGCGTCCGTAGCGGAAGCCGAAACCGTGACCCTCGTAGCAGGGCTCGCCGTTGATCACCGGACGCCGCACGCTCTTGCCGAGGAAACGCTCGGCCAGAAGCCAGCTTCGACTCAGGTGCTCCTCCTGATGCCCTGACTGGAACATGTAGAAATCCAGCTCCCTCGCCCGCACGATCTGCTCGGGCAGATCCGCCTCGGGCTGCAGATGCAGCGTGGTCAGGGAGGTGGGCGCGTGCCGCTTGATGGCCCGCAAAGCCGCCAGATAGGTCTCCAGCGTCCGAGGGTTCTTGAAGTCCGTATCGCCGCTGACCAAATACAGGGGATCGAATTCGGCGAAAGTCTCGGCCACGTAGCGCGCCCAAGGCTCCACCTCATCTGGATGGATCTCGTGTCCGGGCAGACGGTCGGCCGCCCAGGAACCACCCACGCAGTCGCACCACAGCAGCACCAGCGCCGGGGTGAAGCCCCTGGTTTGGGCCCGGGCGAGCATCTCCCGGGCACGCTGGAAGTACTCCAGATTGGGAGCGCCGTAGTCCCAGCGCCCTCCCCTGCTTTTGAAAGGTTCCGGGTGCGAGTAACCCTGACTGCGGTCCCACTGCGGCAGAATCGTAACTTGCAGGGCGTTGAAGCCCTGAGCCCTCCGGTGGTCCAGGTACTGTTCCCACTGGCTGAGAGCGATATTGGTGAAGGCGCTCCAGCAGGTGTCAGCCAAATAGAACCAAGGCTTGCTGTTTTTCCGGAAATGATAGCTGCCCGCATCGATGGACAAGGTGTTGCTCATCGAAGTTCTCCTGTCAGTTCATCGAGCCGTGCCAACTACTCGTCGTGGAATCGAACCTGCGCGGCTCCTAGAGCCTCACCGCTCGTGGCAACCGCTTCGCAGCGTCCTGCCCAAGATCTCCACGCTCGTGCGGTAAGCCTCGGCCGTGTCGATCATAGCAACACCCGGATCACGGCGACCCGGATGAACCTCACCTCCTCCCGCTCATCCACGTGACCCATGCCGCCGCCGATGGGCCAGGTGCCCAATCCCAGCAGGGATACCCGCGGGCCGTCCTTTCAAAGCATTCGATACTCCATGCTACGCCCCCTCGCCACCTTTCGCCGTGCGCGGCTGCAGCTTGTCGGGCTCCTTGGGGCCCAGGGCAACCTGTATGCTTTCGCGTGAAGCCATGCACATTCCTTCTGCCGCCGTTATGGCGCCTTGCCGCAACAGGACATCCCGGAGACCCAGCAAAGCCGGATCGGGGGAAATCTCTGATAACTATCAAATAGGCGACCCGAGTTGTCAATATAGCCGTTTTTATTTTTCAGAAACTAATTCTGAAACCAGAATTTACAGGACTGCCTATTTGCGGTATGATTCGCAGCAGCATGGGTGACGATTTCAATATCTGGGGCAATGCGCTTGATACCTGGCAGCTGGGGGCTCAGGTTCTGCATCAGCTGCAGGGCAACGTGGATCCGGCTTCGTTCACCAAGGCGGTAGAGGTCCTCGCCGGTTGCCGCGGCCGGATCGCGGTCGCGGGCGTGGGCACTTCCTCCGCAGCGGCTCGCAAGATCGCCCACACCCTTTCGTGCATCGAAAGGCCCGCCTTCTTCCTTCCCCCCGGTGACGCGGTCCACGGCGGCCTTGGAGCGGTCCAGCCGGGAGACGTGGCCATCCTCATTTCCAAGGGAGGCGGGACCCGCGAGATCATCAACCTGCTGCCGGCTCTCAAGACCAAGAGAGTATACATTATCGCCGTGACCGAGAACGAAGCATCGATTCTGGCCCGGCAGAGCGACCAGCTGCTCAAAATCAAAGTAGAGCGGGAAGGGGACGACTTCAACATGCTGGCTACCACGAGCACCATGGCGGTGATCGCCGTTTTCGACGCGGTTTGCGTCACGCTGATCAAGCTCACCGGTTATACCAGGGAGCAGTTCGCCGTCATCCACCCGGGAGGCGCGGTGGGGGACCGCCTCCGCGGGCATGATTCCGAAGGGAGCCACCCGGCATGATGGACATTGAAGGCAAATTGGCGCAAAGGCAGCGGGAAGCAAATCCCATTCGCGTAGCCCTGATCGGCGCGGGCCAGATGGGCGTGGAGATCGTGACCACAATCGGACAGATGCAGGGGATCCAGATCGACGTGGTAGTTGACCTGAGCGAAGAGCGGGCGCGCGCCGGCTACGCCCACGCGCGAACCTCGGCCCCGGTGGTGGCCGCTCAGAACTTGGACCAGGCCCAGGCGGCCTTGGAGGCTGGCAAAAAGGTCGCCAGCACCGACTATCGTCTGGCCACCCGGCTGCCGGCCATCGACGCGGTGATCGACGCCACGGGGTCCACCGAGATGGGGGCGGTGGTGTCGCTGGACTGCTTCGACCACGGCAAGCATGTGGTGATGATGAACGTGGAATGCGACGTCACCATCGGTCCCGTGCTGCGCCGTCTCGCCGAAAACGCCGGCGTGGTCTACACCCTCGCCGCGGGGGACGAGCCGGCGGCGATCATCGAGCTGTACCGGTTCGCCCATGCCCTCGGCTTCGAGATCGTCGCGGTCGGGAAAGGCAAAAACAACCCTCTGGACATCTATGCTACTCCCAAGGACCTCGAGCAGAAGGCCCGGGCACGGAACATGAGCGCGAACATGCTCTGCGAGTTCGTGGACGGCTCCAAGACCGCGGTGGAGATGGCCGCCGTGTCCACCGCCACGGGCCTAATGCCGGACATCCGCGGCATGCACGGGGCCCGGGCTACAGTGGCCACCCTCAAAGACGTTTTCTGTCCGCGGAAGCACGGCGGGGTGCTGAACGGTACCGGAGTCGTCGATTTCGCTATCGGCGTGCACCCGGGTGTTTTCCTGGTTTTCACCACGGACAACACCCGCCTGAAAGACGCCCTGATCCAGCGGGACATGGGCCCGGGACCCTACTACCAGCTTTTCCGCCCCTATCATCTGTGCAGCATCGAGGTCCCGCTGACGGTAGCCCAGGCGGTGCTGTACCGGGAATCCTCCGGGCACCCCGGCCCCCGCTTGGTCTCCGAGTGCATTGCAGTCGCCAAGCGGGACCTGAAGGCCGGCGCGATTCTGGATGGCATCGGCGGCACCTGCTACCGGGGCAGCATCGAAAAGGCCGGGATTGCGGCCGCCGAGGGGCTGCTTCCCCTGGGACTGGCGAAGGGCTGCGTGCTCAAGCGGGCCGTTTCCCGGGACGAGCCGCTGCGTCGCGACGAGGTGGAGTTCGGTGCCGAATCCGTGCTGCTCGAGCTGCGGCGTCTCCAGGATCTACGGTTGTCACCATGTACCTGATCGGACTGGACGCCGGAACCACCGGCTGTAAGGCCGTAGTTTTCGATCCGGAAGGGCAAATCAAGGGATATGGCTTCGAGGAGTATGGAATCATCACCGGCGAGCCGGCCATGGCCGAGCAGGATGCCGAGGCCGTTTGGGGCGCCGCCTGCAGGGTGCTGCGGCAGGCTGCCGCGGCTTGCTCCGGGGCGGAACGCGGATCAATCGGCGCCTTGAGTCTGTCCGTGCAGGGGGACGCCGTTATTCCGGTGGACCGCCGCTTGAGACCCGTCTACAACGCGGTTTTAGGCATGGACTACCGGTCTCACCCTCAGGCCGAGGCCTGCGCCCGGCGGTTCGGAGCGCGGCGGCTATTCGAGCGCACCGGCATGCGCCCTCATCCCATCAACTCGCTGGCCAAGATACTGTGGCTCAAGGAGCGGCGTCCCGAGGCTTACGGCCGCGCCTGGAAAATCATGACCTATGCCGATTTCCTTCTGGCCCGCCTGGGCGCCGAGCCGGTGATCGACCACACCATGGCCTCTCGCACCATGGCCTTCGATCTACGGCGCCGGACCTGGGCGGCCGAGATCCTTGGCCCCCTGGGCGTCGATCCGGAATTGCTGTCCAGGCCGGTCCCCTCGGGGACCGCCGCGGGCATGCTCAGCCGGGAGGCGGCCGAAGCCACCGGCCTGCCCGAGGGCCTTCACCTGGTCACGGGCGGGCACGACCAGACCTGCGCCGGCCTGGGCGCCGGGGTCGTCGCAGAGGGCATGGGCGTGGATTCCGCCGGCACTGCGGAGGTGCTGTCGACGGCCTTCACCAAGCCGGCCTTGGGCAAAGCGATGTATCAGAGCTTCTATCCCTGCTACCTGTACACCAGGGAAGGGATGTATTTCACGTTCGCCCTCAACCACGTGGGGGGCTTGCTCCTGCGCTGGTACCGCGACATGCTGGCCTCTCCCGAGGTCGCCAGGGCGAAGGAGACGGGCAGGGACCCCTACGAGGAGATCCTCGCGGCCGTGCCGGAAGGCCCATCCTCTCTCCTGGTGCTCCCCCATTTCAACGGCAGCGGCACCCCCTGGTGCGATCTGGATTCCAAGGGAGCCATCCTCGGCCTGAGCCTCTCCTCCACCCGCCATGACATCGCCCGCGCTATCCTGGAGAGCCAGAGCTACGAGCTGGGAATCAACCTGCAGGCCATGGAGAAGGCCGGCATAACCGTCCGCAAGCTGGTGGCCGTGGGCGGCGGAGCGCGCAGCCCGCTTTGGCTGCAAATCAAGGCGGACGTCCTGGGGCGGCCTCTGTCCACCCTCAAGACGCGGGAGGCCGCCTGCCTGGGCGCTGCGATCCTAGCCGGCACCTCCTCTGGAGTGTACGCTTCGGTTGAACAGGCGGTCGCGCGGTGCGTCCAGGAGCATCGTCGCTATGAGCCGGACCCTCGGCGCCGCGAACGTTACCAGGAACGCTTTCAGTTATATAAAGAAGTGTACCCGCGGCTTGCCGACCTGAACCGAAGGCTGTAGCATGGCACACGAGGGTCTCCCGATGAACGAAGCGAACCTGGATAGGATTCCCCGCAATTGCGGCCTCAAGCTCAAGGCCGTCTACGCCACACTGAAAATCGCCGAGCGCAAGGCGGCGGACTTCATCCTGGAGTTCCCGGATGAAGTGAGGGAAATCACCATCGTGGACTTCGCCCAACGGGCGAATTGCAGTGAAGCCACGATCGTACGCCTCAGCAAACGGCTCGGTTACCGGGGCTTCCCGGAGTTGAAATCGGATTTCGCCGGCAAGCAGGACCATAATGACGACGAAAACCTCGACTACCAGGGCATCTCCCGGCGCGACAGTCCGGTGGAGGTCATGCAGAAGGTCATCGACGCCACCGTAGGCGCCCTGCGGGACACCTTCAACATCCTGGATAAACGGGCCTACGAGCAAGCCCTGGAGACCCTGCTGAAAGCTCCCAACATCCTGTTCTGCGGAGTCGGCGACGCCGCCCTGGTGGCCATGGAGGCCTACCAGCGTTTCGTGCGCATCGGCCAGAGCTGCTGTACCAGCGAAGACCCGGACCTGCAGATGATCATGGCTTCGCATCTGGCCAAGGGCGACGCGCTCATCGCCGTGTCCCACTCGGGCAAGAGCAGGACCGTGGTCAATTCCGTGAAGATGGCCCGCGAGAAGGGCGCGACCGTCATCGCCATCACCAACTTCCCCGTTTCCCCACTGACCAAGAACTCGGACATCGTACTGCTGACCGCCGTGTTCTCGCAGCATGTGACCGGCGAGGTCATCTCGAAGCGGGTCGCCGAGTTGTGCGTCATCGAAAGCCTGTACATCAACTACGTCTTAAAGAAGGGCAAGTCGTCCTTGGCGCACCTGCAAACTTCCAATGAGGCGGTCAAGATCAACAAGCTGTGGAACTGACGCTCGTTCGTCGCGGCGCCGTGCGCCGTTCGGCAGGCTGGCTTTATTGAACCTGACAGCCCTTGGTTGGGCCTTTGCCTCGATACGGCGAACTCGCTAGGCGCGCTGGCGCCGCCGGACGAGCTGTTCGGCCGAGCTTTGGAGAACTTCATCTACATGGAGCTTGCGTCCCTTTCATCCTACTCCCGGGTCCCCTACTCCGTATGCTATTGGCATACCGCCTCGGGCCTGGAGGTGGACTTCATTCTGGCCGACGGTGAGACCGCCCTGTGGACCAAGGGCGCGCCCTTGGTCCACAGCGGACATCTCGGCGGACTGCAGGCCTTTCGCGAGGAACATAGGCCGTGGCGCGGCATCATCGTCTCCCTCGACCCGCGGGCGCGAAGGCTCGAAAACGGCATTGAGGTCCTGCCGTGGCGGGACTTCCTGCAGCAACTCTGGGGAGGCGCGCTGCTCGCCGGCGCCTGCTGACACGCGCGGAACTGTCGCAGGCGGACACTCCCGGCTCAGGGCTCGAGCCTGAGCTGCCGGTATTCTTCCGGAGTGCGTCCCGTGGCTCTCTTGAACACGCGGCTGAAGTAGCTTTCACTCGAGAATCCCAGCATTTCCGAGATCTCGCGGCATTTCAAGTCTTTGATGCTCATCAGCCTGGCGGCTTTCTTCATCCGAAGAGCGTTCAGGTAGCGGCAAAACCCGACCTTCATCGTGGTCTTGAACTTTTCCGAGAAATAGCTGGGGGCCAGAAAACAGGCCTCGGCCACCTCCCGCAAAGTGAGGTTCCGCGAAAGGTTCTCGTTGATATAGCGCAGCGCTCGTCGTATGTGGTGGTCGCCCGCCTCCGCGGCCCCGAGCGAAGGATCGCCCAGTTCGCCGCCCTCTTCTGCCAGAATCTTTTCTATTTTGATTAGTCGCAGCCGCAGGTCCTGGCGTTCCTTCCTCTCCCGGTGCTTCGCCTGCAGTCTAGCGATGGCCCGCCTGAGCATCGACTCCACCTGTTGGCCGTCCAGGGGTTTGAGCAGGTAGTCCATGACGCCGATACGCAGCGCCCGCTGGGCGAACTCGAACTCGTCGTACCCGCTGATGATGATGCACTGCAGGTCGGGCTGCTCGCGGTGCACCTGCTCGATCAGCTCCAGGCCGCTCATGCCGGGCATACGCACGTCGCTGATCAGGATATGAGGGTGCTTGCTGCGGCGATCACCTCGATCAGCAGGTCATCCGCCTCCGCGCGTATGTTCACCCGAAGCGCCAGCCGCACCAGACTCTTCTCCACCGAGTGCACGAAGGCGTTTTCCACCAGTGGCTGCAGCATGAAACGCGGCACGAGCGACACGGATACCTCCGGTTCGACGCGGATGCGCGTGGCAAAGCGGCTGCCGAACCTGTGTTTCTGGATCTTCAGGTAGTGGCGCAGAGACCCCAGCTCGTCGCGCACCGGCACATAATCGCTGTCCTTGGCGGTGCTGTAGCGGAGCAGCGACGCAAGGCAGCAGGCGATCTCCACCGCTTCCGTGACGCCTCCGGCCAGAGCCATGCCCCGCATCACATCCAGAATATTGCAGAGGAAGTGAGGGTTTATCTGCGACCGCAGGGCCAGCAGTTCCGCCCGGACGGTCTCCCGTTCCTTCAAAGCGATCCGGCCCATGAGCTCGTCGATCTCCGCTCCCATGGCGTTGAAGCTCCGGGCCAGCAGGATCAACTCCCCGGTGCCGCGCTCCTCGACCCGGACCGAGAAATCGCCGTTCTGGATCCGGCCCATGGCCCCAGCCAGGCGGCGGATCGGCACCGTGATCCGGTCGGCGACGGCGATGGAAAGACCCACGGTGAGCGCCGCGAAGCCCAGGGAGACGATCGCTCGCCAGAATCCTGCCCTGTTCGTCGACCAGGAGCAGCTCTCCTCTCCTTTCGATATTGACCGCAGTATTCCTGGCCGATATTGAAGGCGATTTTCGCAGGCGTCGGTCCAGTTGCGCTGATCCTCCATCTCGAACACCTCTCCCTCGAAGCGGACTTCGGCTTCCAGATCCTCCGTGACCCGATGGCTGACCGCCCTCATCTCTTTGAAGGGCTGATGGGCAGAGATATAGAAGGGAAAGACGCTTTCGATGATCGTCCCATCGATCCTCTCTACCCGGCAGGGCTTGCCGGCGCACTCCCGCATGGGATGGAGCAGGCAGAAACCGATGCGGTTGCGCAGGAAGGTGGAGCGGGACTTCCCCTCCGCTCTCGGTTTCGATCCGAAGCCCAAAAAGCTGAGCCGGAACCGCGCCCCAGTTGCGGTCCCGGACAGCAACGTACAGCCGTCGAAGGAATTCCGGATCACCGTATCGGATGTAGCGCAGATCCCCCTGTTAAAAGAACAGGGTGAGCGGTCCGGCCCGCAGCGGAACGAGTTCGGGCGGTGACTCATCCTTGCCGTAGCAAAGAATGCGCCTGTTCATGATCCGTTCAGTCCGCGAAAGGAATTGTATCCAGGCTCTGCATGGTCTGGAAATAACCTTCCTTCCCCACCTGCCCTCCTTTTAACGCCATCTCCATTCCATTGACCTGCGGAATGCGGCTGTACACGTAGCTCAAAGGAGCCCTATCCGGGAGGGAGGCGGCGATCTCCAGAGCCTCCACGCCCAGCCGCCTCTGGACCCGCCCTGCGGTGTCGCCGCCGGTCACGATGAGGCGGCGAACTCCAAGCTCCCGGAAGATCTCCTCGGCTATGCGGCCCAGAGAGTCGTCAATCAGCTCATTGGAAGTCTCGGGATTTATCCGCATCGCCTCGGCCCCGGCTCGCACCCTGGCGACCCGTTCATCCTGCGAGCCGATGGCGGTGTGAACGATCACCGACCGGCCTTTGATCAGCTCGATCGCCGGCGCCTGAGCAAAACGACCGTGGGAATCCCGGCGTCGTTCATGTACTGCCACCCCGCCGGCCAGCGGCCCGGGCTGATAGCCTCCTTGGCGCCTTCGCTGTCATTTCGCGACCATGGCGTAGCCGTTGGGAAACTCCTCCGAGATCTGGTACTCGGCCACGCGCTCGCAGAGCTTCAGGTAGTCGATCCCGTCCTTGGCGGCTGTGTCGGCGCCGTAGCGGCCCTTGGGCGGCGTCAGCTCCGCGGCGTCATAGCCGAAACGCTTGAGCCGCTGGTAAGTGCGCTCCGGGTGGTGGTAGGCCTCCTCCTCCCCGAAGGTGAGCTGAAAGTAGCTGTATTTGAACGGCTTCATGGTTATCCCCTTTCTCATGGATTGAAGTGGCTGCGCGCCTCAGCCCAGGCCTGCACCAGGCGGTCCTCGTAGCCCTCTGCCGCCTCGGGAATGTCCCCCGCACGGTCGTGATACTCCACGTACTCCCGTGCCGCCTGCTCGAGGGACTTACGCCAGCAGAACTCCGGGAAGTAACGCTGGAACTTCTCCACGGAGAAGGCGATATGGAAGCGGGTGAGCTCGCTGAGGAGGTTGTCCGGAATCACCCCCATCTCCAGCGGCAGCAGCCACTCCGGCGCGATATGCACGATGTTCGCCTCCACGCCCAGTGCGGCCGCGAACAGCCGGTAGTAGTCGTCGCCGGTCATGAAGCTCGGGTGCGCGCAGGTGAAGTCCTGGCCCACAGTGGCCGGGGAAGCGAGGATCTCGGCCAGCATGCGTCCGGTATTGTAGCCGCTGCCCGGATGGATGAGGGTTTGGCCGTCCCCGGGAACGACCACCGGTTTGCCCGCCCGCAGGCGGGCGATCAGCTCCAGGCCGCCCCTGCGGGAGAAGAAGCTCAAGACGAAGGGCGGGCCGAAGGAGTAGGAGGGACGCACCACGGCCAGGGGAATGCTTCCCTTGTAGTGCTCGGCCCAGAACAGCTTCTCGCAGGCCAGCTTGTCCGCCGCGTACTGGGATACGGGTTTGTTGAAGGCATCGTTCTCACCGAACGGGATGCGGGTCAGCGGGTAGCCGTAGACGTCGACCGTGCTGACGAACAGGTGCTTGGCGATCCGGCCGCGCAAGACCGAGATCAACCCCTGCGCCTGTTTCGGGGTGAAGCAACACACATCGGCGCTCAGCTCCGGGCGGAAGTCCGCCAGCGCCTTGAGGACCTCTTCCGGGTTGTCGCGGTTACCGGGGTAGTAGCGCGCCTTCTTCTCCAGGCCGTGCTTCGGGCTGTCCGGCAGGGTGAAGATCCCCACCTCGTGTCCCCGCTCCAGCAGCTCCTCCACCGCGCTGGTGGAGATGTTCCCCGGTCCGCCGATGAACAGGATCTTGCTCATGCATTGCCTCCGTGCTCGAACAGCTCGATTGACTCCCCGCTGGGCCCCTAGATGAAGAAGCCCCTGGCGCCACCGCGGAGATTCGGCGACTCGAAAACCTCGGTCTTCTGGTTGGCCGCACCGCTTCGCTTCACGTGCTCCAGCACCGTATCGATTCCCTTCACCCCGAGGGCGATATGCTCGATGATCCCCTTGCGCCCGGGCCCCACGCGTGACAGGTCCGCCGGCTGCAGCAACTCGATCACGCACCCGCCCAGGCGCACCTCGGCGTAGCGCAGCGGGAAGAAGCCGTCGTGGACGTCGGGACGCATCAGCGTGAGGTAGGTGTTCCGGAAGCCCAGCTGCTCCGTGTAGAAGACGAGCGAGGCCTCCAGGTCTCGCGTCTGGATACTGATGTGGACCAGGCCTCCACTTCCCGAGGGCTGGTTGTGGCCCGGATCACACCGCCGGGGCGAGCCGCTCCGGCACGTGGCCTGGAAGAGATTCGCCTCCACCGGCACGCCCTTCCTCAATGCAGACCGTTGGGTAAGCTGTTTCAAATGCTCTCCGCGAGAAACAGGGCATCGATATTGTCTGAGGCGGGCTCTATGGTTAGGATAGCTCGGTCGCTGCGAACCGCTGGCTGGAAAACCCTGCGTTTTTGTAGATCTATCCCTCGCCAGGCCATGCGGCCACCTTCGTACCGTATCCGAACCGCTGCGGCATAAGGAGCGTATACCGCCAGGCGATTGCGGTCAGCCGTAGCCGCCACGCGGATCTCCGGCGAGCCTTCCAGCAGCTCCTGCGCCGGTTCAAGCTCGTGCAGCCGGTAGGTCTCGAACAGCCACCTGGCGAAAGCCGCGTCCGCCGCTCCTGGCAAGCGCAGGGCCTCCTGCCAGGAGAACGGCTGGTTCCACGCCGCCGCGTGAGGTAACTCCAGTCCCGGACGGTGCCAGCACCAAAGACCGTGGGCCCCATAGGTAATCCCAGCCTTGGCGCCCGCCAGCAGGCTCTGCCAGACGGCCCTGCGCACGTCGAAGGCATTGAAGCGGCCGTAACGCTGATAGTACTGGATGCCCTCGTAGCAGGGTTCGCCGTTGAGGATCGGACGCTTCACCGGGTAGGAGCAACACTGCTCGGCCAGGCGCCAGGCGCGGTCTTGACTTTCAGCCTGGTGCGAGGACTGATACATATAGAAGTCCAGCTCGGGAGCCTGCATGATCTCCGAGGGCAGAGCCGTTTCATGATTAAAGTGAAGGGTCCTCAAGGACTACGGCGCCTGCTTTGCGATAGCCTTCAGCGCCGCCAGGTAGAGCGCCGCGGTCGCCGGGTCCTTGAAGTCCGTGTCGCCGCTGACCAGGTATATGGGATCGAACCCGGCGAAGGTCTCGGCGACAAACTTCGCATAGGAGCCGACCTGATCCGGGGCGATCAATGCGCCGAGATTCCGGGCCGCGGCCCAGGCGCCCGGCACGTGATTGCACCACAGGAACACCAGCGCGGGAACGAAACCGCGGCCATTAGCCTCGGCGGTCATGGCCTTCACCCTGTCGAAGTACTCGGCGTTCGGCGCGCTGAAATCCCAGCGTCCCTGCCGGTCTGCCCGAAAAGGCTCGGGGAAAGAGGCCCCGAGGCTCCTGTCCCATTGCGGGAGGATATTGATCTGCAGGGCATTGAAGCCCTGCTCCCTGCGGTAGTCGAGGTACTCGGCCCATTCCAGCTCGGTAGCGTTGGTGAAGGCGCTCCATACCGTGTCGGCCAGGTAGAACCAAGGCCGCCCGTCCCGCAAAAAGTGATCCCGTTTCCCGCCGATCGTCACACTGCCCACTCCTACTGCTTCTTGCTGAGCTCCAGAACCTGGCGAGCGGTGCGCTCGTCGGTCACCAGGGCGTTCAGGCAGCCGGTTCGCAGCCCTCCGAGGATGGCCTGCACTTTCCTGGGCCCGCCCGCGATGCCGGCCACCAGGGGAATGCGTTTGAGGTCCTCCATGTCAATACGGATCATGCGATCGAGGAAGCCGGTCTCCAGGAAGTTGCCCTGCAGGTCGTATGGGGCCGCGAGAATGTCCCCCACCGCCCCCAGCTCTCGGACCCGCTCGGCTTCCGCGGCCGGGTCGGGAAAGGAGTAGTACAGGCCCGTGTCGGCGGCGATCACCCCGATGCTCATCAGGGCGATATCGATACGCTTCCACTGCTCGACGATTTCCTGGATCTTGCGCTCCCGCATTAGCAGGTCCCGCACCTTGCGGCTCTCCACAACGATAGGCACAATAGGGTAATGAGGCGTAGCCCCTATGCGTTGGGCCATGGCCGAGGCCACGTCGTAGGGGTTGGGCTGCAACTGATTGGCGGCCAGCCCTCCGGTCAGGCTGACCACATGCAGGCCGTTGTGCTTGCCCTTTCCCAGGTAGGGCAGCATGCCGTTGAGGGTGCGGCCCCAACCGATGCCGATTCGCATGCCGTTTTTAAGCTCCCGCTGCAGGCAGTCGGCGGCGAAACGGCCCAAAATGTCATAATAGTCCGCCTCTTGGACCGGGTTGGGAGTCAGGATGACCCGGCGCAGGGAGAAGGCGCGCTGCATCTCATCCTCGAGCTCCAGAGTGGCGACCAGCGGATCCTTGATGTGGAACTCCACGATCTTCCGGTCCAAGGCTTCTTTCAGCAAACGGGTCACCTTAATGCGCGACATGCCTTCCTGGGAGGCGATTTCCTGGTGGGTGAGGTTGCACAGGTAGTACAGGCGGGCCACGCGCACCAGCAGGTTGTGCCGGGAGGTGTTTTCGTTTACAGTGGAAGCTACGCTCTGTCGCCTTTTTGCCATCGCTTATCCTTCCAGCTTCTTGACATCATATGGCGATCGTGATACTTTTATTCAATTTCTGAACAATTGTACATATAATTATATAGAAAATCCGGCAGAAATCAAGTGAAACTTCGCCGGATGCGGGAGGAACCTCAGGTGGCCGATTTCCTGCTGGGCATGGACTATGGCACCGGTGGAGCCAAGGCCTGCATCATCGATGCCGAAGGTCAAGTGCGGGGATTCTCCTTCGAGGAGTTTCCGCTTCTGCACGCCCGCCCAGGCTGGAGCGAGCATGAAGCCGGCCGCTACTGGGCGGCCGCCTGCCGCCTGATCCGAGCGTGCCTCGAACAAGCCCGCATCCGTCCCGAAGAAATCCGCGGGGTAGCCGTTTCCTCCGCCCTGCCGTCGCTGGTCATGATTGACCGGCACGGGAATCCAATCGAGCAGGGATACAACCTGATGGACCGCCGCGCGATTCAGGAAGTCGAGTGGCTCAAGCAGAACGTCGGCGAGGAGCGTATTTTCCAAACATCCGGTTACCGCCTTGAGGACCACCCGTCGATAGTAAACCTGCTTTGGGAGAAGCGCAATCGCCCTGATTCCTTCAAGCGCATCCACAAGGCCTTGACCATCGACGGTTATATCACCTGCCGCTTGAGCGGGAGAGCCGTGCTGCACTACTCGGGAGCCGCGTTCTACGGAGTGGCCTATAACCTGAGGCAGCGGCGTTTCGAGGACGGGATGCTCGAACAGATCGGCATCCCGCCGGCCCTGATGCCGGAGCTGGCCAACTGCCAGGAGGTCATCGGAGAGGTCACGAGCGAGGCGGCGCGGGAAACGGGCCTGGCCGCCGGCACTCCGGTGGCCGCCGGTCAGGTTGACTGCAACGCCAGCTGGCTGGGCGCCGGGGCTGTGGAAGTGGGCGATTTCCAGAGCAACTTAGGCTCCGTGGGCAACTTCGGCATCATCCATAAGAGCGTGGAGTATATTTTCTCCGACATCGGTCGGCTGATGATCAACTTCCCCTGGACCGTGGATTCCCACGACACCTACATCACCGTGCCGACCACCATCACGGGCGGGCAGTCCATCCGCTACCTCCGGGACGCCTTCTCCCAGACGGAGGTGGAGACCGAACGCGTCCTGGGAGTATCCTCCTACGACCTGCTGAACCTGCTGGCGGAGAAAGTGCCCCTGGGCAGCGAGGCTTTGATCATTCTGCCCTTTCTCATGGGCGAGCGCACTCCGATCTGGGACGTGCACAGCCGAGGGGTGATCTTCGGGCTTTCCCTGAACCATAGCAAGGGCCACTTGGTGCGGGCCATGATGGAAGCCGTGGCCTTCGCCATGTACGACTCCTTCCGTCTCATCCGCGAGGCAGGCCTGAAGGTGAACTACCCCATGGTGCTGAACGAGGGCGGGGCGGTGAGCCGCTTGTGGCGGCAGATTATCAGCGATGTGTTTGACGTGCCGATAGTCCTGGTCAAGCGACGCACCGGCGCCCCCTATGGCGACGCCATTCTGGCCGGAGTGGCTGCCGGGGTATTTGAAGACTTCTCGGTGGCCCGACGCTGGTTCGAGGGGATCGAGCCGATGGAGCCAAACCCCGGCAACCACGCGCGCTACATGGAGATCTTTTCCCTGTACAAGAAGCTATACGAACATCTAAAAGGCGACTTCCGTGAGCTGGCGTCCCTGCGCGAGCGGCTAGGCAACGCCTGATCATTAATCAAGGAGAGCGGCGCCGGACAAATCCGGCCCCGCGAGCTGAGGCCTATGGAACTATTGGAGCACTTACGTAAGCGAGAGGCGGATGGAAGGCGAATTTGCGTCGGTCTCGTGGGTTGTGGGCACATGGGATCGGGCATGGTGCACATCACCCACCAGATGCCCGGCATGCGCATCAAGGCGCTGGCGGACCTGGATCCGGAGCGTCCCAGGCGCACCCTGGCAGCGCTTCGGATACCGGAGGAGATGATCATCGTTACTAATCGACGCGCCGAGGCGGAAAAAGCCCTGCGGGGCGAGCGGTATGTGGTCACCGAAGATGGGGAGCTGCTCGCTCAACTGGAGGCGCTGGAAGCCGTGGTCGAGGCCACGGGCAGTACCGAAATGGGCGCCCGGGTGGCCTGGGCCTGCATCCAGCACCGCAAGAACGTAATCATGCTCAATGTCGAAGCCGACGTCACCGTCGGCATCCTGCTCGATCATGAAGCCCGGCGCCAGGGCTGCGTGTATACCGTGGCCAGCGGAGATGAGCCGGGGGTATGCAAAGATTTATACGACTTCGCTTGCTCCCTGGGCTTCGAGGTGGTCTGTGTGGGCAAAGGGAAAAACAACCCAGTCAATTTCTATGCCAATCCGGACACCGCCCGAGAGGAAGCCCTAAGCAGGGGAATGAATCCCAAGATGCTCGCCGCCTTCCAGGATGGGACCAAGACCATGGTGGAGATGGCCGCGGTGGCCAACGCCACGGGCTTGGTGCCGGATGTACCGGGTATGCACGGCCTGAAAGTCGACCTCGAGGCCCTGCACCGAACCTACGTTCCCAAGAGCGACGGCGGGGTCCTGGATCAGCGCGGATGCGTGGAATATTCCACGGGTAAGGTAGCTCCCGGCGTGTTCGTCATCTGCACGTCTGCGGATCCGCGCGTCCGCCAGGACATGAAGTTCCTGGCCATGGGCGATGGGCCCTATTACCTGCTGTACCGGCCTTACCACCTGTGCAACATCGAGACCCCGATCTCGGTGGCCGAGGCTGTAATCTACCGAGAGAGGACGATCGTGCCAAAGCATATGGTAGCAGAAGTTCTGGCCGTGGCCAAACGGGACCTCAAGGCAGGCGAGCTCGTCGGGGACGTCGGCGGGCCGGAGGTCTATCACCGCATCTACCGCTACGAAGAGGCGACGGCTCTTAAGGGCATCCCGATGGGTCTGGCAACCGGCGGCCGGTTATTAAAGGACGTTCCGCGCGACGGGCTTCTGAGTACGGAGAACTTCGCACCGGACACGACGCGGCTGGCCTGGCGGCTGAGACAGCAGCAGGACCGGATTCCGGCCTCCGAAAGCGGCCGGTAGCGGTGGAAGAAGGCTCTATGCGAAAAACAATGAAGGCTCTGGTGGTTGAAGCCCCGGGGAACTACGGCATCCAGACTGTTCCCGTCCCCGAGGTGCCGGCCGGTGGCATGCGGATCAGGGTGCTGGCCTGCGCCTTATGCGGCTCGGATCTCAGGACCCTGCGCAGCGGTCACCGGCGGGTGACCCTGCCCTGGATCATCGGTCACGAGGTTTGCGGCGTGGTGGAGGACGTGGGCAGCAGCTATCAAGGGCCCTGGAAGGTCGGGGAAACCCTGGCCGTGGGTCCGGTGATCTACTGCGGAAAATGCGAGTTCTGCCTCACCGGGCGCTATGAGCTGTGTATCGATTACCGGGAAATCGCCCAGGCCTGGCCGGGGGGCTTCGCCGAATACATGGCCGTTCCCGAAGAGAGTGTGCGCCTGGGCACGATCCAGCGGGTGCCCGCAGGGGTTGACCCGGCCCACGCGGCGATCACCGAGCCCATAGCATCCTGCGTGCACGCCCATATCAAGGGGCAGACCGGCATGGGGGACACGGTGACGATCATCGGCTCCGGCCCGGTGGGCTGCATACACGCGGTGTTGGCCCGCATCCGCGGTGCCGAAAAGATTATCATTGCCGACATCAGCGACGAACGTCTAAAGCTGGCCCAGGCCTTTGCTCCCGATGAAGTGCTCAACGCGGCCAAGATCGACCTGGTTTCCGAGGTCCGGCGGCTGACCGGGGGCTACGGCCCCGACGCGGTCATTTGCGCCACCCCCGCACCCGCAGCCGTGGTGCAGGCGGTGGAGATGTGCAAGAAGGGAGGCCGCGTGCTCCTGTTCGCCGGCCTGCCCAAGGACGACAGCAAGCCGGGCGTGGACATGAACACGGTGCATTACAACGGCCTATATCTGATCGGCACCACCACCTTCGCGCCGCGCCACCAGATGCTGGCCATGCGCCTGGTGGCTTCGGGACGGATGCCGGTGGAGAAGATCATCAGCCACCGTTTCCCGCTCGCCGACTTCGTCAAGGGAGCGACCATGGCTTTGGAAGGCAGAGTCCTGAAGGCGGTGTTCCTGCCATGAGCGACTCCGGGGAGGATCAGGCAACGACCCGAGAGGCAACGGTAGCGCGAGCTGGCTCTATTGATCCACCGCGATCAAGTTGAGATCGAAACTCGGGATGCGGGCTGGTTTGAAATTGCCCGACGCGCCTGCCGGCAGTTTGCGCGTTTTCGGGACAGGCGGCTCATATTGGGGTAAAATACGGATATGGGGAAAAAACCGGACCGTAAGGCGCGGGCCCCCAAAGCCGGCGCCCTACGTGCTCGCCTGGAGCAGGAGCTTCAGGAGGCCATCCCGCAGATCGACGAGCAGGGATTGGCTTTCCTGTTGAACCAAGCGCACGTGCTGATCCATAACGCCCAGGTCGAGAAGATCAACCGCGAACTGGCCGAGCTGGAGCGCAAGAACCAGGCCGCCCGCCGGGCCATGGGCGCCGCGGCCGCTCCCCTGGTGCGCATCGAGGAGTCGGACAACGGCAAGACCTTTTTCCTGGGGCTGGGCGGGACGCGCAAGGTGCTTGCTCTGGAGGAGCTCAAGCGCCTGGTGCGCATCTGCTACGGGGCCGAGAGCAAGAGCGCGGCGCTGAAGCAGCTGTACACCGTGCTGGCCCGCGATCGCGGGGACATCCTGGCGGATGCCAAGATCGGCGGAGCGGCGAGCCCCCTGATCGAGGCGCTGTTCCTGGCCCTGCGGGAGAAATACCGCCTCGAGGACCGCTGAGCCGCGGTCCCCGGCGCCGCCTACTTCTTGTGGAAGCCGGCCATCTCCTCGATCTCGGGCACCTGCCCGGTCTCCTTCTTGACCCCCCGGTGAACGATGGCGGCCACTCCGGTGGCCAGGCCGAACAGGTTGATGAAGCCGCTGGCGTCGCGGTGGTCGTAGGAGCTGGCCCCGAAGGAGGCCAGGTCCTGCAGGTACAGGGAGTAGGGGGACCTGCGCCCGCCCACGATGATGTTGCCCTTGTACAGCACCAGGCGCACCGAGCCGGTGGTGTACTCGGAGATCTTCTCCATGAACGCCTCCAGCGCTTCGCGCAGCGGCGTGAACCACTTGCCGCCGTAGACCAGCTCGGAGTAGCGCAGACTCAGGAGGCGCTTGAAGTGCAGCGCGTCCGCGTCCAGGGTCATCATCTCCAGCTCGCGGTGCGCGGTGAACAGGATGGAACCGCCCGGGGTCTCGTAGACCCCGCGGCTCTTCATGCCCACCTGCCGCGTCTCCACCAGGTCCGCCCGGCCGATCCCGTTGGCCGCGCCCAGGCGGTTCGCCTCCTCCACGATGGCCAGGGGAGGCATCTTGCGGCCGCCGATGCCCACCGGGAAACCCTTCTCGAAGTCCACGATGACCTCGGTCTCCCGATCCGGGGCTTCCTGGGGCGAGCGGGTGAGCTGGAACATCTCCTCCTTGGGGCGGTTCCAGGGGTCCTCCAGGTCGCCGCCCTCGTGGCTCAGGTGCCAGAGGTTGCCGTCCCGGGAGTAGATCTTTTCCTTGGTGATTTTGCCCAGGTCGATTCCGTGCGCCCTGGCGTAGTCGATGGCCTCCTCCCGGGAGCGGATGTTCCACAGGCGCCAGGGCGCGATCACCTTTAGGTGCGGAGCCAGGGCCTTGTAGGTCAGCTCGAAGCGCACCTGGTCGTTGCCCTTGCCGGTGCAGCCGTGGGCCACGGCGTCGGCTTTCTCCTTCAGCGCCACCTCGACCTGGTGCTTGGCCTGCAGCGGCCGGGCGATGGAGGTGCCCAGCAGGTACTTGTCCTCGTAGATGGCTCCGGCGCGGATCAGGGGGAACAGGTATTCGCGGACGAACTCCTCGCGCACGTCGATCAGGTACAGCTTGGAGGCCCCGGAGGCCAGCGCCTTTTTCTCCAGGCCGGACAGGTCATCCTCCTGCCCGATGTTCGTGCACATGGCCACGACCTCCGCACCGGGGTAGTTCTCCTTGAGCCAGGGGATGATGATCGAGGTGTCCAGGCCCCCCGAATAGGCCAGCACGATCTTCTCGATGCCGTCTTTGTTCATCAGCTTCCTCCATTCTTCAATCGTTCGAACACGCGGGCGAGCAGGGCCAGGCCTTGATCGATTTCCCGCTCGCTGATCACCAGGGGCGGGGCGATGCGCAGCACGTTGGTTCCGGAGCGCAGGATCAGCAGCCCCTGATCGCGGCAGAGGTCGAGCAGGGCGGTCATGGGGTCATCCCCCA
>Ga0315280_10002786_pt1 | contig 27880 bp, 36 predicted proteins | sample YL17G06_40_MG_FD_203697 | JGI IMG/M metagenome (GOLD analysis project Ga0315280, IMG submission 203697) | Sediment microbial communities from Yellowstone Lake, YNP, Wyoming, USA - YL17G06_40 | ecosystem: Environmental > Aquatic > Freshwater > Lake > Sediment | place: USA: Wyoming | collected... | reverse complement strand
ACCTGTTCCGCCACGGAAACTATGAACAGAAACAATTTTGCCCATTTTCCCTCCGGGAGACAAAGGGTTTCAATGCATGAGACATTATCGCCCCTCGCCTTTTAAATCCTTCGCTTTCTTCTGCAAGTATTTAAAGTATTCTGTCTCTGTAATTTCTGCTACATCCTTTGCCTTTTGAGAATGGTCGATCTCGATCCGGACCTTACGGAGCTCGTTCTTGAGCTCAATATTTTCCATGGCCAATTTTTTCTTCGCGATCTCAAGCTCCTCTTTTGTCTTTTCGAGATCCTCAATGATTTGCTCCAGCCTAAACTCTCTCGCCTCGATCTGGATGATCATCATCCCGAAGGACTCCGCCAGCTCAGAGATCAGCCTCGGTTGTTCCTCCTCCTTGGTCAGACCCAACAGCTCATTCACCTTGTCATAATTTCCCGCTGCAAATTCTTTGCATAAGAAAATGAACCGCTCAAGAACCTCCATCTGAACCAGATTTCGATCCATTCCTCTTCCTCTCTAAAAAAGTCTCTTTCTTAATTCTGTTTCCCCTCGTGGCCAAGAGGGAACGGGCTCCTATTTATCTTCTGCCAATCCGCCTTGATGATTTCGAGAATCTTTTTGGCCCGGTCGAAGAAAAGCTGGATTCCTTCCCAGTTCGGCCTCCCAATGATCTTTTGCATCAACATGCCGTCCACATCGAACCATCGGGGCAAGATTCCACCCAGGAAATAGCCGCGCTTCCGCAAGATATCCACAGCGTGGCCGATCCAGGGCCAACTCAGCTTCAGCCAGACTTGGAGGACCACCACTCCTTTTTCCAAAACAGATCGCTCCTCCCTCTCAAGGACGCCTTCGAAGTCTGTTCCTGCCTCATGAACAACCAAACGGGCTACCTGCGCAAAGTCAAAGATCTGGGTTTTGATCTCTGTTTTCATCGGAGAGGCCAACTCATCTCTGGAAAGAACGAGATCGCGACCGTCGTCCAAACCACTATAGATGAATCGCATGCTCTCCTCGTAGATTGCCGGCAAATAGACGGTATGAGGTTTGGGTTTTAGGGTCTTAAAATCCAATAAAGCAGTCACACGGCCTGAGGCACTTTTCTCCTTATCATAAGCTTCAGCGGGCATGAGGTCAACTTCGATGGCGTGTGTGATCCAGCCCGCTTTGGCTGTTCCCTTCTGAGCGAAGATGTAGTTGCACACCGGTTCTCCAAAGATCAGTTCAATTTTAAACCTCTTCGCTGTCACTTCCATTCCGTGGATGCCCAATCCCGTATATATTCCCTTGCCACCCCGGTAACAAGGGTGGACCAAGCCCGCTCCTGACTCACAGACTCGCTCATAAGGAGCACTGTGGAAGAGGGCTCCATGGCCTACAATATCTCCTTTCGGAGTCCGTGCCACACTGGAGATAGTACGGCCAGCCGCATTTTCCTCGATCAGGAGTTTGGGCTCGATAAATGTTTTAATAGGGTAACCGTCACCATAAACGGTCCTGAAGAGTCGTGCGACCCCTTCCGCATCTTCAGGTCGAAAGAGATCGAACTCATAACTCTGTCCAGGCTCAATGTCATCACATTTTTTTTGGTCCTCACTCATAGGACCTCCTTTTTTTCCTCCGAAAGAAGCGGAATGAGACCGAGGGACAAAAGGATGAGAGCCCCGCAGAAGTAGTATAGCATTGAATAATTCCAGACAGCCAGTATCCATCCCCCTAACAGCGGTCCCAGAAACAGGCCTCCCTGGAACATCTCCAGACCCAGGTTCGTATTGAGGGCCCGGAATCGGGGTGAGGACAGATCAAACAATAAGCCGCTCAGAAGGGGCATGGCGACACCCCAGCATAACCCGAAGAAAAGGCCGAGTCCATAAAAAAGGAGTTTCCCCGGATCCCATGCGAGGATGGGATAGGCGACGGTCAATCCGATCAATGAATAGACGAGAAAGCGTGGCTTGCTGACTCGGTCAAAAAGAGGTCCGCCAAACAAGCGCACCCCAATCTCTGTGAACGTTGAGAGGGTGAAGAACCAGCCTGGGTTGGGAATGCCGAGCCTCTGGGCATATGCCTTCAGGAAATAAAAAACGGGTGTGAAGGCAATGTAGACCAGGAGGGAGATGATTAAGAGGGCAGAGATCCGGCGGTTCTGAAGGTTCTGGACAACGTCATTCAACGTCATCCTCTCTTTTGTTTTTGGATCTTCACACCGTCGCCCTGGTTTCACAAACAGAAGGAGTGGAAAGACCAGAAGCATCATGAAAGCGGTGAGGTGTAGGACAGGTATAAAACCTCCGAAAATACGGATCAGAGGGTCGAGGAGAGGGGGCATGACGGCGTAAGGAAGGAGGGTAATCACCGCTATAAATCCGAAGGCCTGTCCACTTTTTCCCTCGGGGATTGATCCAACAATCCTCGCCATCATGGCCGTGCCCATGACCACATAAACCCCTCCGTGCAGTACGCGGACAAAGGCCATACTCCATACTCCTTGGGCAGGCTTGTAGAGGAAGAGTGAGAGAAATACACAAATGGAGCTCAGTACGATCCATATCTTAGCGTTACCGGGATTCAATAATGGGCTAATAAAAGGTCGAATGACAAGGCCTGTAAAGGCGAACAGGCCGATGAGGAATCCTATCCACTCCAGAGGGATTCGCAGCTCATTTTGGAGGTATTGATGAAATTGGAAGAAGACTGCGATGTTGCAGAAATTGAGGAAGATGACCACATTGAGGGCAAGGAACTCTTTGGTCAGGATTTTTTCTGGATTTGACTTCTGCTCCTGCTTCAATGGCAAACCTCTCTCTGAAGAGTCAAAAGATGTACCATTAAATTCCCTGATACAAGGCGCCGGTATTCACCGCTTGCACGGATATCATCGATCGGTTCGACCGCACTTCGTGCAAGGCAAGCGGCCATCTCCAAGATGGGACGCGACAGACGATTTCCAACCAGCGCCTTCTCCACTTCAGGAGAAGTGATGATCGTGGGTCCGACGCTCCCCCATGCGAATCTTGCTTCTTCGATCACTCCGTTTTCAGAAGCTCTCAATAACCCTGCCAGACTGGCAATGGAAATGGCAAGTGCTTTTCGCTGCCCCACCTTCTCGAAGTGATGGAGATTGTACCCAGGGGCTTTCTTTACCCATATCCCAGAGACTATCTCACCGGGCTGCAGAGAGGTTTTCCCTGGCCCTTTAATAAATTCTTTCAGTGCCATCCGTCGGGAGGTATTTTTTGACCGAATCTCCACCTCTGCCTCCAGCACATATAATGGCGGGAGGCTATCTGCAGCAGGGGAAGCAGTGCATATGTTGCCGCCAATGGTTCCCATGTTTCGAATGGGCGGAGACCCAAGGAGTTCGAGAGCTTTTGTCAAAACAGGGAAGTTACTTCGAATGATTGGATTCGCAAGCAAATAGCCATGGGTTGAACAGGTTCCAATGAACACCTCATGTCCAAACTCTTGAACCCCCTTTAGTTCTTCGATTCGCTCCAAGCAGACAAGGCAAGACGGATCGACAAGACCTTGCCGGAGCTTCACAAGCAGATCCGTACCCCCAGCATAGACGGCCGCTTGAGGTTCGGCCCTTAGAACCTCCCACAATTCTTCAGGGGTGTGGGGTAACAAAACCTTTCTCATGAGTTAAAAGATGGCATCTCAAATCCCCCCAACCCCCCTTTGCCAAAGGGGGGTTGGGGGGATTTCAGTCTTTTTTCGATCCTATTTTACGGGCTGCTCCTTCCACCGCATCCACGATCTTCTGATAACCGGTGCAGCGGCAGAGATTGCCGCTCAATCCCTGACGGATCTCCATCCGTGTGGGGTTGGGGTTTCGCTGAAGGAGATCCACTGCAGAAAGGACCATTCCTGGAATACAAAAACCACATTGGACCGCCCCATGCTCCACAAAGGCTTCTTGGAGAGGATGTAGTCTGTCTTCGGAAGCGATCCCTTCGATTGTGGTAACGCTTCGGCCTTCAAGCTGGGCAGCGAGCATGAGACATGACAGTCGACTTTCACCATCGACCAGAATGGTGCAGGCACCGCATTCGCCTGCACCGCAGCCCTCCTTGGTTCCCGTGAGTTCTAAATCCTCCCTCAGGATGTCGATCACCCGGCGGGCGGACGGCACATCAATCTGATTCACTTTTCCATTCAGAGTGAAAGAAATCTTCAAGGTTTAACCTCGTGGAGAGCTTTCTCTTTCATGGCCCCCAACACCCTCTCTGGCGTAAATGGAGAACGAGAGATTCTTGTTCCGCAGGCATCGGCGAGGGCATTGGCCACTGCGGGCAAAGGACCGTTGATAGAAATCTCCCCTATGCCTTTCAGGCCAAATGGTCCGGTCGGCTCGTCGATCTCCACTGGGATGGAAACCATCTCCGGCACGTCCAGGGTTGTGGGGATAATATAAGTTGACAAATCTGTTGTGAGCCCCTTACCCTCTTTGACACTAAAGTCCTCGCTTAAGGCGTATCCCAAGCCCTGGGCAATTCCACCCTGGATCTGCTGTTCGTAAATCTGAGGGTTGATCACCCGGCCGCAGTCGCTCACAGATAGATAAGTGTTGATTTCAATTTCGCCGGTCAGTTCATCCACCTCCAGGTAGGTGAGATGGGCAGCATATGAAAAAAGGATGTGTGGAAGACCGAAGACTTTAGAACTGCTATGGAGTTCTAATTTCTCTTGGGCGACAGGAGCTCGGTAGTAATGAGTGCAGGTGCGCTCTGGCGGGTCCATTAATTGAGCCAACTGTGACAAGGGAATCTCTTTCCCACTTGGCAGATGACGAATTCCTCCCGGGATGAGAGAAAGGTCATCGCTGGTTGGAATTATGAGAAGGGTCGAAGCCCTCTCGAATAGGCGCTGTTTGAATGCTTGAGCCGCCCTGATCAAGGCATTTCCATAAGTGTAAGTACAGCGGCTGGCTGAGGCTGAGCCAGAGGGCAGGCTTCTATCTGTATCCGGGAGGATCAACTCCATCGAATCAGCATCTTGGCCAAGAATATCGCCAGCGATCTGGAGGCAGGTGCTCGCGTTTCCCTGGCCCATGTCGGATACGCCACAGAAGATTCGCAACTTGCCTTCGTCGGTCAGCTCGATCTTGGCATTGGCCTCATCCGGTATGATCGGACCATATCCGGAACCGTGGGCCATACAGGCAAGACCTACTCCCCTTCGCTTGAAGGGCCCAGCCGACTCCTTCCATTTTTTTCTTTCCTGCCAAAGGGGATGCAAAGCAAGGGTTTCAAGACAATCGAGCGCGCCTGTGGAATTGACAAGGGTGACACCGACACAGTTTCTGTCGCCTTGTCTCACGGCGTTTTGTCGACGAATCTCCAGGGGATCCATCTTCAGCTTCGCCGCGAGCATATCGATCATCTGTTCCATGGCCGCCGTTACTTGAGGAACTCCAAACCCGCGGAAGGGTCCGCCCGGAGGGTTGTTCGTATAAGCGCACCAGCCTTTTATGCTGGTGTGAGGGATCCGGTATGGTCCGCCAGTGTGCTCCATGGCCAGAGCCATGATCTCGCTGCTCAAGTGGGCGTAAGGCCCGGTATCGAAGTAGAGTCGGCAGTCGAGGGCGTGCAGAGTTCCATCAGCCTTGGCCCCTACCCGGTAATACATCCGGGCAGGTAGACGTTTCACTCCAGCCAGGAAACTCTCTTCCCGATCCCACCACATCTTAACCGGCCTGCCTTGGCTATTTAAGGCGGCCAGTCCCAAGAGGGATTGCACAGTCAAACCATCTTTGCCACCGAAGGCGCCTCCTAAGTAGGGAGCGATCACCCTGATCTTGTCGATATCGAGCCCCAAAGCGGAGGCGATCTCAAAACGGTCGCGGAAAGGGGTCTGCGTGGAGGCGACAATCACCAGTCGTCCATCCTCAGCCAGATAAGCCCATCCGGCTTCGGTCTCGAGATAGGCGTGCTCCTGAAATGGGACTTCGAAGGAACCCTCAAGGATGGTGGTGCATTCTAAAAAGGCTTCTTTCACATTACCCACCTTCACTGAGATGTGCTGCAACAAGTTGCCCTCTGGATGATCTTCATGGACAAGGGGCGCGCGTTCCTCCAGTGCCTTCTCTGGATCGAAGATAGCTGGTAAGGGTTCATAATCGAAGTTGATGAGATGGAGTGCTTTGTTAAGAGTGGGTTTGTCTTCAGCCAAAACAAGGGCTATGGCATCGCCGCAATGCCGGATCTTGGTGTCAACCAAGACCGGTTGGTCTTTGAAGATGATACCCTGTCTATTTGATCCAGGCACATCTTTATGAGCGAGCACGCACAGCACGCCCGGAAGTTTCCTGGCCACCTCGACGGCTATGCTTTTAAGCCGGGCATGAGGGACACCTGCCCGTTTCACGCCCGCCCAAACGAAATTCGGGCTATAATAATCGGCAGCATACTTCTCCTGTCCTGTCACTTTGCTCAAAGCATCAGCCCGGGGGATTGCGCTGCCAATCTTAAAGATGTCACTTTTTACAGGCATCAAAATTCGCTTTCACACTTATTAGCCGGTCCATAATTATGTAGACATTGAAGACTAAATCCCTCCTTCCCTCCCTTTACAAAGGGAGGAATTCCCCTCTTTGGCAAAGAGGGGTGACGGGAGATTTTCAGAACAATATGTCTGCTCAATCATGAACTCCTTAGTACCGTTAGGGGAGAATCTTCTTCAAGGCCGTCACAAATGTCTCCATCGCCTCGTGTGTGCCGATGCTGACCCTTATCCAGTTGGGATATCGGAATCCGGTCATGCTGCGGACCATGACTCCATGAGTCATCAGCTTGCGGTAAGCCAGGGTATCGCTCATGGGGAGCTTGACCATCATGAAGCATCCTTCACCGATCTGAGTCTGAAGGTTCAGTCGATCCATCTGCTGCTGAAGGTAGACCTTCTCAGAACGGATCAGTCTGCGGGTACGTTGCAGATGGTCATCATCATCCAGGGCGACCACGGCTGCTTCCTGGGCCAGGGTATTGACCGAATAGACGACACAGGTACGCCGGATGACGTTGACTACTTCCAAGTTGCCAACTAAGTAGCCCACCCGCAGCCCTGCCAGGCCGTACATTTTAGAGAAGGTCCTGAAGACCACAAGGTTGGGGTATTCTCTGAGCAGTTTGATCCCATCCGGATAGTCCTCCTTTTCAACAAACTCGAAGTAGGCCTCATCCACGACCACGATCTGGCGGCCGGCCACGGTGCTCAAAAGACGCCGGAGTGTAGTCTCGCCCCAGCATGTCCCGGTTGGGTTGTTAGGATTGCAGATGAAGAGGATCTTGGTCCGATCATCGATCCGATCAAGCATGCCTTGGTCATCGAAACAGAAATCCTTAAGTGGCACCAAACGGGCCTCAAAACCGGAGAACTCAGCCACCCATTCATAGACGGCAAAGGTCTTATCTGCGGTGATAATGTTGTCGCCTTCCTGGCAGAAGGCTTTTATGACAAAAGTGATGACCTCGTTGGCCCCATTGCCAACCAGGAACTGATCCGGATCAAGGTCATGTTTCAAAGCCAACTTATGTCTCAGGTAGTAAGAGTCGCCACTGGGATAGATGGCGGCCTTAGGTGGCTTGAAGCGACTTAGGATCTCCTGGGCCGCAGCCGGCGGTCCTAATGGATTTTCATTATTGTTGAGGCGATAGAGCTGATCGCATCCATAGAGCTTCATCAGCTCCGCATCGGGCTTGCTGGGGATGTAAGGTTCAAACTTCTTTATGTATTCGGGGACCAGTTTGTCCAGGGAAACGTCTAACATACCCCTTACTTGCCTCCCTGGTACTGGAAAACGACGATATCGGCCTGACCACCGTAAGGGAGGATTAACCGAGGCCGGAAGCCATTCTTTAATAAAGCCGGTATCAGATCGGCCTGCCAGGCCTGAGCAAGGTCGATCTCGAAAAAGATATTGGGCAGATTCTCTGCTCTCAAAACCTTGACGTGCTGAGCCAAGTTGGTGGCCGCGTCCTCTCCGTCCCAGATGGCCCGCAGGGTGATCTGATGATGGGCCCGGTCGAACTGGGCAGCAAAGACGGAGTCAGGCGGCCGCCGCTCGCCCTCATACCTGGTCAAACGAATCTCTCTGGCAAAGGCGAGGCGTTCATACTCCCCTCGCAAAAATCCATGCAAATCGGGATGGGCCCACACCTGGCAGCCCAGGTCTTCATAGAGCTGACGGTAGTAAACCGGCCATGGCTGGCTCGTGCCACCGGGTTGGATAAAGTCGACCGAACCAAGGCGCTCAAAGTATCTCTCGGGTAGCTCTGGAGTGGAGGTGCGGCTGATCAAACCAATGGCTTCCGTCTTTGCGATGCAACCCAAACAGGAGTCTACTAACCCGTTGGCCAACTCCGAATCGGCTGGTTGATGGAACAGGTAAGGCCCGAACAACTCCACCGTCTTATTCCCGACCCACCGCCAAACGATGCCGCCACCGATTTGTCCCTGTTCGCCCAATGCCACCGTGGCGCTGTACTCGCCACTGGCGATCATGTCCACGACCTTGCCGGGAAAGCGGAAGGAAGGTAGATAGAGGTGAGCGGGATAGTGGGCGACCACAAGACGAACGAACAGTTTGAGGCTCTCCGGATCAGGGATCCTGAAACTGAGGTTCTTAATCGCCTTAGTCTCAGGAACTTCGAGGTCCCCCAGTTCTGGATAGGATTTTTCCTTGATGAGCACCAACTCCAGGCCTTGCTGGGGGCTGCCGGTGATCCAGAACTGATCCACCGACCTAGAAGCAATCAGAAGGCCCATCTCCTCCAGGCTGGCCTGATCCTCCAACGAAACGCTGGCGGTAAGATTGAAAGCCCGGGGGTTGAATTCATGGGCCTTAAAGAGGAACTTGAGCTGGGCATAGTAGCCGCCGTTCGCCGCCTCGATAGTAATGGTCTCGTCCGTCCGGCCAGCCCGGCAGAGGTACGTAAAGATCTCCTCACAGGCCAGGGTCAGTTTGAGGGCATCTGCCGCACCGAGCCCAAAGGCCTTGGCCGACTCTTCAGCAAATGAGGTCACCAACCGCAAGAAGTCGGGGTTGAGAAGGGTTTTTAGAGAGAGATGGGTGCTTGGATCTTTCATATACAGCCTCACTCAGGATTTCCAATTTGTTTGTAAACCGTTGGTCACCGTCCTGTCTTCGTCCACTGTACTTCGATTGTTCTCTGTCGTTAATCTTTTCTTCCTCCAAACTCCGAACTCGTCATTCGACTTTATACATGGAGCCTTAAGCTTATTATCATTCCACAATCCCTGCCTACCGGCAGGCAGGCACATTCCGCATTGCTTTTATCTTTCTACTCTCGGCCTTGAACTTCCAGCTTTTAAATCTTTTTACTCCGAACTCCGAACTCATGACTCCGAACTGGCTTCATCTGCTCGTCACCAAAACCTTAAGGCCCATCTGGGAGAGTTTTTCTGCAAAGCCTAATGCCGATTCCCTGGTTTCGAATTGTCCCACCCTGACCCGGTAATATTTCTGGGTGAATGTTTCCACGGTCGTCACATAGACATTCTCAAAACTTTTTCGTAATTGGTCAGCCAATTTCTGGGCGTTCACCTCATCGATGAACGAGCCCACTTGGAGAGTGAATCGCTGAATCTGCTCGATGAAGGGGCCGACCCCCTCGACTTTGACAAAGGCCGTTCCCTTCTCCCATATCCCGAGAAGCTGGGCAGCAGCATAGGAGAGGTCGATAATCCTCTCCTTAACAAAGGGACCACGATCGTTGACCTTTAACTCAAGGGACCTCCCGTTCTCTAAATTCGTCACCATCACCACCGTGCCCAGGGGGAATGTATTATGGGCACAAGTAAGTTGATACATGTCATAGATCTCGCCAGTCGAGGTTGGTTTTCCGTGAAAATCCGGTCCATACCACGAGGCCACCCCATATTGGACGTCTTTTGTCTCTCTCTTTTCGATGATCGGCCTCTCCTCTTTGATAGCTTCTTTCTTCGCTTCTGTTTTTTCAGGAGGAGGCATCTTTCTTTCGATGATGATCCGATGCTTGGGTGCGCAGGCCATCATAAGAAAGAAGATCACCTGGACGATCACTACCGATGGTCTCGTGAAAAGTCCTGCATTGTCACCCTGAACTCGTTTCAGGGTCTGGTTAGCCCTTGATTTCTTTAGATGCTGAACCCAGTCCAGCATGACATTTTCTCTCCTTTTTGACTTTTTACGAATTTATCAATATTATTGGATCATCGGTCAAATTCCTAATTTGGGCAAGAATAGTTCCAGAGATTTCTGATAACGCCCAGAAATCTCTGTGCAATCATTTTTTGAGATCTGTGTAATTAGAAAGCAAAAAGTGGTTTATCAGAGCTCTCCTAAATATCTTGACGAGTGTATCCTTTTTTGATAACGTTTTGCCATAATAGGAAGACCGAGGCTGGATGCTCCCGGGAGCCTGTATCATGTCATTATTCTTTGCCTTATTTAGATATCCGCCGGGCTTTTTACCGAGAGCCCCGGCCTGTTTAGTACGTGGGTGTAGATCATGGTGGTGACGACATTGGCATGCCCCAACAGTTCCTGCACCGTTCGGATGTCATAACGCGCTTCAAGAAGGTGCGTGGTCCCACCTTTAGCGGGATAAACTCCGGAGTGGCGCAAGGTATGGCAACTAACCTTCTTGTTAATCGCCGCCTCGGCGGCCGCCTCTTTCACAGCTTTCTGGACCACGGTTTCGTTGATATGGTGCCGCCTCACCTTACTGCTGCGCGGATCAACCGACAGGGTTTTGGCGGGGAGCACATACTGCCAGATCCATTCTTTCCCCGCATTCGGATACTTTCTTTCCAGGGCGGACCAGATGTAGACTCCAGCGGTTCCTTGGGCCAAGTCCTGGTCATAAATGGCCTTCACCCGGGCAAGATGCTCTTGCAAGGAAGCGGCGAACCGTTCCGGCAGCATGGTCACCCGATCCTTTTGCCCCTTCCCGTCGCGCACCATAATCTGATGCCGGGCAAAGTCAATATCTTTTACCCGCAACCGGACACATTCCATGAGCCGCAACCCACTGCCATACATCAGCCCGGCCATCAAGCCAGTGATTCCGCTCATTTTGGAAAGAAGCGCCTGAACCTCATCCCGGGTCATAACCTCCGGCATCCGCCGCGGCCGCTTTGCCCGGACAAATTCCTCCATTTCCCCCAATGGTTTTCGCAGGACCTGGCCATAGAAAAAGACCAGCGCATTCAGGACCTGATTCTGGGTACTCGCCGTCACCTCTCGTTCCACAGCCAGATAATCAAGATAGGTCTTCACTGCGGTGGGGGCATCAAGCCCCGGGGGGTTGGCATAATCATGAAAGGCAATGAATCGTCTTATCCAGTCAAGGTAGGTGGTTTCGGTGCGATACGAATAATGCCTGGAGCGAACTTCAGTTTTAACCGCTTCTATCAATTCAGAAAACCGTCGTTCCACCTCGCCTGGAATCACCCGGTCGCGAAACCCGTCCGTCTTGGCTATGACCCCTTGAACAGGATGTTTTCCAGATAAGCCAACGACAGTGTGTTTTTCAGGTACATAATGAGGCAGGAAGATCTCATAGAGTATCCTCAGCGCATGTTCGGCCTGCCGGACCTGCCAGCCTGCAATGCCCCGCCGTTTCCCCAGGTCAGCCAGAAAGGCTTCAACATCCTTTCTGGACCTTTCTTTCAAAGGTTTGCCAGGCAGAAAATTGGCAAACTCCTTCGCCCAGTTCACATAAAATGGCGAACGATCCGGCCGTACCCTGTTCTCCTCCGCGCACGCCCGGTAGGCTTCCCAAAAAGAGCCGCGCCCTCTGGGATCGGGGATATGCATGATTTTCACCATAGAAACCCTTTAAATGTTAACAAGTTAGTTCAAAATAAAACGTTGTATAATAGGCGGAATTATCATATCATAATATAATATGTCTGTCTAATATCTGTTATCTGTCAATTCAGAGACCAAGGGAGTGGATCCATGAAAAAAGGTAAGACTTCTGCCGCTCTATTTGTTGCATTGTGTATTATGGGGGCTGAATTAATGTGCTTCGCCCAGCCAAAAATCTCAAAGGAAAATATCCCCTCTACTATTCCTTCTGATGTAAGGGAGAAAATTGAAGCCCTATATTCTTCCGACGCAGTAAAGCGCGCAAAGGCTGCCTTTGATTTGGGAGAAACGGGTTTAGCTGCGATCCCTGCAATACAACCTCTTATAGCGAATTTAGGTGATGACGGTCATATGGTATCTTTTAAGCTGGTAAAAGATCTAGGTTATGAAGTAACCACACCTGCCGCAGAGGCAGCAATAGCGCTGGTGAAAATAGGAAGACCTGCGGTAGACCCCCTAATTACTACTCTGAGGCACGAAGATAAGAAGGTCCGAGATAAGGTAGTAGAGGTTCTGCAGAAAATAACGGGTCAAGATTTTGGTTCAGATCAAGAAAAATGGCAGAAGTGGTGGAAGAAAAATAAACAGCTTTCTCCAAAAAACAGATAACAAACGGCTCCACCGGATCGCCGATAAACCCGGCTCCCGGTGAGCCGTAGCGTTAACAAATACATAAAAAGGAGAAAACGGTTATGGCTACGAAAAAGTTAACGTGGGTACTCTTCGGCATTTTAGTGATCTCAGCCTGGATCCTCGGGCCCGCTATTCCGGCAGGGGCGGAAACCATGAAGTGCAGGACTGCCGGGATAGTTACTAAAGACGAGACATTATCAGTGGGTTATGAAGAAGGACATGTCCTTGGTCTGCAAATAACAGAAGGGCTGGCTTTTTTTGAAAATGGAGAAATAGCTACATTCAGGAGCCATCTCGTTTATGACCGGTATGACCGGGTAGCACCAGGAAAAAGCTCTCAGGCGATTGGGTATACCATTTTCACATTTGAGGATGGGTCTACATTCGTACAAAGATTCCAACGACTGCAGGGTTCCGACAAGACGCTCCCTGCCCAGGTAGCAAGTGAGTTAATTAAAGGGACTGGCCGATTTGAAGGAATAAAGGGATCTGCTTCTGGTACTGGCAAGAGGGCCCCAGAAGTTAAGGGAGAGGCGAAAAAATATGTTAGCGATATGACCTTTACCTATACCCTGCCTTCCAAGTGATTTTTAAAATAGGAGTAAGAACAAGAGAAAAGCCCAGTGAACGGCCTAGGCTTTTTGCGGGGTATCCTAGCGTGGATGGAAACGGCTACGAGGTTGGACTTAGTTATTGAGTTTATTTAGATGAAACCAACATGATTACCGCCTAACAATTGGCTCAACTCCGACCGGGAATAGCCGCTGTGCCTAAAGGTTAACTTCGTGCCCCGGCGAGTTAGCCAGAGCGTTATGCTTTAAAATTGATACGGCAGAAGGAAAATATGAAGTGAATATGGAAAAAGACGAACAAGAAAGAATCTGTTTTAACTGCAATCAATTTTTTCCTGCAAGTATGGAAGAGGCAACAGAATTTGGTATTTGCTTGAGTGATGAAGCATTCGAACCATATATTGAAGAATTGTTAGAAAATTGCAATTACGCTTCTTGTCAGGACTTAATAAATTACAAAAAAATTAACGGAGAACAAAAAGCATGTGAAACTTTTGAAGAGATTGACTATGTGGAAATAGATGATAATACTCCATTAGGGCGTGAATTATCACGTTTAAGTGAAACTGGTGAGCTTAATCGAGAATCATTTAAGGCAGCTTTATTTGAGGATAAAATTAGAAATATTGACTGGAAAACAATGCCAGTGGATCAATATGTAAAGCAATTGAAAAATCCTAAACCAGAAGAACAACGGGCTGGAATATCCAGTCTTGGTGGTATGATTTCACTTGGAAATATGGAAGCTTTCAAAGAATTATTCAAATTTTTTAAGCAGTTACCTCCACCCAAGACAATAGAAGAAGTCCACTTCAAAAAAGAGGTTTTAAGACAATTAGAACGTCAAGATACAAGAGCACTCATCATACCTCATCTAATTGATGAATTGTATAAGACGTCTTCAAATAATACAACACGCCGGTGGATATCAGATATTTTTAGATTTCTGGAATACTCTCCACAAGATAGAGTTCGTGAACCTTTAGGAAAGATGTTAAAGGATAAAAGGTTTTCCTATAGAATTAAGAAAAAGATAAAGGAAATTTTATACCAATAACAAAGTAATTTGCATAACAATTAGCTCAACCTGATCAGAAACCACGGGTTCTAATAGACTCCGTCCCTTTGGGTTGTGGCTTTGTATCTCTTTTATAGTTAGTCTCTTGTTTCTGTCAGGTTAGCTCAAGCGTTAGGCAAAAAAGAAAATGAAATTTACCCAATATTTTCTCTATATCATACAAAGGCCTGATCGTGTTAAAATAAAGATGGAATGGATTGAAGAGACGATTAAGAATCCGGACTATACCGAGGTTCAGTCGGATGGAAGAATCAGAAAGTGGAAAAAGATAAGGGAGGAAGGCAAGTTTCTCCGCATCATTTTGCTTCCAGATGGAGAAACGATTCATAATGCTTTCTTTGACAGGAGTTTTAAAGGAGGAACGAAATGAAGATAAAGTATTTTTCAGATACTGACACGGCATTGGTTGAGTTTTCTGGGCGTAAGGTCGCTGAAACCAAAGAGATAAATGAAAATATTTACATCGATCTTGATACCTTTGGCAATTTGGTTGCGATGACAATTGAGCATGCCCGCAAACAAGCCAGTCTTCCCCATTTGTCTTATGAGCAGATAGAAAAAGAATTGCCTAACAAATCACTTCAGCGGACGGCTAAGGGCCGCCGCTGATTTCTGTCGTTGAGCGGCGCGTAAACGCGCCGCTCAACGGCGAGCTGCTTCGCCGCGTCTTGCCGGGCGGCGCAAAGAAACGCGCCGCCCAACAAGCCGCTGGAGCCTCGTCATGCCTAAGAATGGCCTCCCTTCGGTCGCCATCTTAGGCAGACTCGGCTCAGCTCGCCGTTATGCCAAGGAAAGATTAGAAGAACCATTAGAACATACGTCCCACGTGTGCTAAAATACTATCAGATCACGAACATAAAGGAGGGGTGGTAATAATATGGCAAAACATACAAAACGCATTCTTGCTGAGGCGCTGGAATTGCCACCGTTGGAGCGGGCCGAGCTGGTTGAGAATCTTCTGTCGAGCTTTGAATTTCAGTCCAGAAAGGCCATTGATACCTTATGGGCTGAAGAAGCAGAAGACCGAATAGACGCGTTCGAGCGCGGTGAGATGGCTGGAATTCCGGCGAGAGATGTATTCGAGGAGATCGACAAAATCGGATAACGATGGAAATCATATTTCTTCCTCCGGCCAAAGCCGAGCTTACCGACGCTACCTCCTATTACAACATACAGAGCGAAGGTCTTGGTTATGAGTTTGCTGCGGAAGTGAAGAGGACGCTCGAACGAATAGTTAAGTACCCTGACGCCTGGTTTAAGCTGTCAAAACGTACCCGCCGTTGCAGGACCAATAGATTCCCCTACGGAGTTATTTATCAGGTTAGAAAAGAGATCCTACTTATTGTGGCAGTCATGCACCTGAGCAGAGAGCCGGAGACGTGGAAATCACGGCTCAAAAAGAAGGAATTATAAACCGGGACATAACAACCGGCTGCACCGGATTGCCAATAAATCTGGCAACCGGTGAGCCTTTTCGTTAAGCAAGGACAGATTGAATAGAAAAGAAAGATGATATAGAATTAGATAATGGGTATACTTGAGGAAATTTAGAACAAAATACTCCGACGGCAATATGAGTTTTCTAAGCATGCCGTTGACCAAAGCATCATTCGGGAGATCAGCATCATTGAGATGGAAGAGGCAATATCGGGCGGGGGCGAGATTATAGAAGACTATCCTGAAGACAAGTATGGCCCAAGCTGCCTGATCCTTGGCCTTACAAAGACCGGGCGGCCCTTGCATATTCAGTGCAGCTATCCCAGCCGTCCGCTGATTAAGGTTATCACACTCTATGAGCCAGACCCGGATCTATGGGTAGACTTCAGAGTCAGGAAGCAGGACTAATGAGGTGAGTGAACATGAAAGAAACAATGATTGAAACTGAAGTCACGTATACCTTGGCCCATGGTGGGAGATTCTACATTATTGAGCATGTGCCAGCCCGTGTGTGCCAGGAGACTGGGGAACAATTCTTTTCCCCTGAGACCGTCGAGCGTATCCAAGCCTTGATCAAGGGAGGGAAGGATCCCGATAGAGTGGTCGAGACCCCTGTTTACGAATATGCGTGAGCAGGAATCCGAATCACTCCGGCTTGCCCGTGTCCACGGAAGCTCCGGACTTCAACAGGGCTTCTGTCGATAGCCATCGCAGAAATGGGTAAACAAGTTACACGTTACAAGACGCAATGGGCAGCACAGTTTTTCACGGCTGCAGAACTTACGCGCAGAGGCTATCTCGTATCTCTTACCTTTGGTAATGCTCCGACATCGGACCTTCTTGTTCAAAGTCCTACCGGAACTCAGTTTACTGTCGATGTCAAAGGTCAATCAACTAAGAACTTTTGGCTGATCCAGCCAAGGGATCTCAACCCAAATCACTATTTCATCCTTGTCTACCTTCCAAATAATCTAACTACTCCTCGATACTTCGTGCTATCTTCTGACGAACTCATGAAAAGGCGAGAGGAATATAGGGAAAGCGTTCTTCCCAAAGGAAGATATCGGGATGATCTCGGTGGTATCAATTGGTCAACTGCTTTTGATTATGAAAACAGATGGGACAATCTCCCAAAATGAATGAAAGCCTAACAAGTCAATCAAGGCGACGGGTGATAGCCCCGTCCCCTTTTTGCGGAGGCTGTTGTCCCCGCGCCTTATTTCGGTCGTTATGTGGAGATTGAAATTATGAGAAAGCTATTTCTTATTTTCCCAATTTGTTTAATTTTATGTGGATGTCTTACCCGGCAAAAATATTCATTCAAATTTGATTACAAAACAGGAAGAGCGGAAAGATTATCTTACGATATTCGATCTCAAAAAGGTATAGACGAAAAAGATTATAGCATTGAAAGGGATTGGAAATCATTAAAATCAGGCGTTGGTGAAGACTTTGGAAAGGAATTTGACTCTGATGTCATAAAACCTATAAAAGCTGAACTTTTCCAAGATGGAGAAGTATTATCTGGAAAAGAAATCTTCGAAGTGCAATCACCAAAGGCATTTCCATCTAAGAAGGTGCTTTTAGAAAAATTACATGCAGATCAGGATGAAAGCTTACAGTTTCAAATAATAAACAATGAAATCTTTCTATTTTCAACTAGGGGCAAAGAAATTGAATCATCTAATGGGAAAATAATAAAAACCGAAAAAAATAGCATAGTTGTATGGCCTGAAGATCAACTTGTGTTTGAATTTACTCTTAATAGCAAAAGTAGTGGAGGAAAATCTCTTTTACCTTTTTATCTTAAAGAAAAAGAAATTAAAGAGAAAAAAGAATAAAAACACATGACATCCCAAATCAGGCGTTATGAGGCAAACGAATAAAGGAGCCGCATGCAGGTTCGTCAGTTCCATGACTCAGACTTGATTCCACTTCATCGTATGATTTGCGATACGATCGATGTCTCTTACTCAGGTGTGTATCCCGTTCGTGCGGTTCAGTTCTTTAAGGAGTACCATTCCGAAGAGAAAATCATGGAGCGGAGTCAGGCGGGTGAGGTACTGATTATCGAAAGAGGCGGCTTTATAGTGGCGACGGGTGTCTTAGTCGGAAACGAGATACTGGGAGTCTTCGTCAAGTCAAGCGAGCAAGGCCAAGGCTATGGAAAAACGATAATGAGCGAACTGGAACGTAGAGCACGGGCAAAAGGGTTGTCAGAAGTCGTATTGAGTGTCTCTTTGCCATCAAGAAGCTTTTACGAGAATCTTGAATACGAGGTGCTTGTTAAGTGTTTGCTCGACGTGGGCGAGGGGCAGCATCTGGATTACTGGCCAGCAAGAAAAACATTAACCTCATAACAAGGGGTTGCACCGGATCGCCGATAAATCCGGCTCCCGGTGAACCCCGTCGTTGGGCCACAGAACAAGGAAATATGACCAAAACACGGCCAAAGTCATGGAGGGACCTATGAACCAAGGTGAAGCAACTATCCGCTTATCGAAAGCTTTACGGATTGTAGGGATCATTGGTGTCGTGTTAGGAATCACCACGGTCCTTTGTTCCACACTCCTTTATGTCCAAGGGCATGACTTCTCGATATTTAAAACGTATCTGAGCGACATCGGGGACAAACCCGGCTGGCCGCAAGTGATTTTCAATTCAGGTATGCTGATTATTTCTCCTGTTCGATATCTGTTTCTCGTACTGCTCGTTCTTCAACTAGCCCATTTGGGTGCAAGCCGAGGCTTCAGCACGGCGGCGCTAATCATAGGGGCTCTTGTGGTAGTTGGGAGCATAGGCATGTCCTCAATCCCCTATTCACTTAGTCTGGTAATCCATAAGATGTCCGCGCTTCTGTACTTCTTTGGGGTCGTTGTCCTCCAAACCCTGATAGCCGTTCAAGAGGTACGGCGCAGATTACCATTGGCGCTATGGATTTCAAGCATATCCGTTGTGGCTGTCTATCTGATATTCGCCGTCTTACTATCTTTAGTTGGGAAGGTTGACAGCATCACAAGGAATACACCTGTCATCTGGGAGTGGCTGGCCTTCTGCTCGTTGATGGTTTGGTTAATCGTTCATAGCATCGTGCTTGGGAATGTCCGGATCACGAGAGATTTCAGCCCAACAACTCAATCCAGCCGATCGCTTTCAGCGCCGGCTGATTTTTGACGTTCGATTCAATATAATGATGATAAAGCGTCTCCAAAATCCCGGTGTTTATCTTACCCTAATGTGGTGGTGGATTGTTGTCATGTTTATAATTCACTTAACTGTGTACTCCATCCCAACTTATTTCTCCTCATACATCCGGTATTTCGGTGCTTTCCTTGTCATTGTGGCCTCCGGAATCACCATGGGATTGCTCAATGCAAAAACTAATTTTTGGAGACGATTTGGACACTGGAGACGTTTCTTCGTCCTTATCGGAGTGTATACAATAAGTGTTTTCTTAGTGCTTGCCAACTCATTTTTAACGGTTAATTATATGTCTGCTAAATTCTTCGGCGGTGGAAATGATAGCGATTTCGAAATGGCGTGCATCCCATCGGCAATCTTTTACTTCGTTGTTTGTACTTTACTCTCGATTATGTTCAGCATTGCAAAAAGAATCAAAAAAGGGAATCGAACAAATTAATCCAGCGGATGGCTTACAGCCACCGCTGATTTCTGTCGTTGGGGGGGAATGATTACCCAAAGGAGGGAACGATGCGACGGATCATTTTGTGGGCCTCAGTGGCCATATTGCTTCAGACGATGTCCTTCGTCGCTTGGAGCCAGGAGTCACAACGACAGCCTATGAAAAGTGACACGGCTTCTCAATACCTTGGAAAGGCGACTAATAACAAATGGGAGATTGCCATACAATCTGTGACAGCTGATACCACAGAACTTGATGTCTATATCGATACGGCGTCGGTCGATTCTAAAACTCCGAGAACGCTCAAATCGACGGACCTTGTTGGCACAATCCTTGGCAAGATGACACCCAACCAAGATATGTACGTGATCAGTATAAAGGTGGGAATCAAGAACAAACTCAATAAGGAGCTCCGATTCTACTTGCACGACTTATCTCTAAAAATAGGGAAGGATTTGCTTAGGCCTGGTGCATATTCAACGGATAAAATGGCTCTACCGGTTATGACCATTCACAATGTAGAGTTCAAGGTCTCCCCTTACGCCAAGGAGAATTATTCGTTTCTTTTCGGGATACCTTACAAGGCTGCTATGTTCTTTCTGCTCTTTCAGGACTTAGAGCCAATAAAGACACTTCGGCCAGCATTACCCATCGAGCACGAGAAGATGCAATAGAGGAGCATTCATGCATCCCCCAACAAGACGTTGGAGCCAATCGGCGGGAAAGGGCGCCCGCCTCTGGCTCAACTCTCCGTTACATCCAGAAAAATAGAATAAAGATGAAGAGAAAAGTTCAAACCAATAGGGTAACGGCAGGCCATTTCAAGGTATACTGCAATTTTTGTGGGGCCGAAGTCGGGCAGATGAGTGCCCGCACAGAAAGAAGGGCAAATGCAATTTACGACTGTCCAAAGTGCATACGATATTATTGTGATCAATGCAGCTATACAAAGGATCGCCTCCAGCTCTGTCTGCGTTGCGACAGCAAACTCAAAAAAGTGATGTAACAAACGGCTCCACCGGATCGCCCAAAAAACGGGCTCCCGGTGAGCCGCAGCGTTAGCCGATAAAATGATAAGAGAAAAGGTGGTATAATTGAATTGAGTATTCGTTATTACGTCGATCCGGAAACAGGACTACCTCATATCTACGGACACGATGTTGAGGAAACAGAGGTGGAAGAGGTTCTTTCCAATCCGGGAGAAGACCGACCGGGTCGAGAGGGATCACGAGTTGCAATTGGAAAAACATCAGACGGACGTTATCTTAGGGTAATTTATGTTCCTGATCCAGAGCCAAACAGTGCTTTTGTAATCACAGCGTATGAACTACGAGGCAAACCATTAATCGCATATCGTCGCCGCAGAAGGAGAAAGAAAAAATGAAACAAAGTGGATTTCCACCCGAATGGGATGCTGAACGTGTGAGAAGGGTGTTAGCCCATTATGAATCGCAGTCTGAAGAAGAAGCTGTTGCTGAGGATGAGGCAGCATTCGAAGCTTTGGGGCAGACAGTTATGGAGGTCCCAACAGAAATTGTACCGGCAATACGCGAGCTCATTGCAAAACACAAAGCAGCTTGATAGGGGCTAACAAGCTGCTTGACATGACCGCCAATGGCGGCGGCAAGTCAGCTTTAACGTTCGGCAGGAGAGGAAATGAGAGTCATAGAGGAAAACTACAAGCGTATCATGGATGACAGGCGTTCATTCGATATTCACTTTTGGCAATCCCAAGGTGATCGTGCTATTTTTGAGGCAGTATCGGAAATGCTGCGTGACTACTTCTTGATTCGAGGTAAAGATGCTGACGAATTCCGACTTCAGAGAACTGTTGAATCTTTTCGAAAAGCATAAGATTCGCTATCTTGTTGTGGGCGCCTATGCAGTAATGAAATACAGCGAGCCACGATTCACGAAGGATCTTGATCTATGGATAGCGACTGACCCAGAGAATGCAAATTCGGTGTATGTGGCGTTGAAGGAATTTGGTGCTCCACTGGCAAATCTTACAACAGATGACTTCACCCACCAGGATTACTTCTATCAGATGGGAATACCGCCTTTGCGGGTTGATATTATGATGTCGATTCCGGGAGTCGAATTTGAAGAGGCATGGAAGAACCGTGAGGTCGTTGAATTGGATAACCTTAAGATTCCGTTCATTTCGAGATCTGACCTGATCCGGGCAAAGGAAGCGAGCGGAAGGCCGCAAGACAAGATTGATATCGATAGACTCAAGGAAGCCGAACAATTGGATTCACTCGACGAGAAATAGCGCACCGCTTCGCTTTGCGCCATTTCTCGCGAGTGATCCATGACGTTCGGCGAATGAAAAATACGGGGTTGCATAGCACTCTTGAAGTGAGATATCATATTCGTAGGGTGACCGCATGAAGATCGAAATTGAGAGAGAAGAGGATGGCCGCTGGATTGCAGAAATCCCAGAACTTCCCGGAGTCATGGTATACGGCGATAGTCGGAACGAGGCTATCTCAAAGGCGGAAGCATTAGCCCTGCGAGTTCTGGCTGACCGGCTTGAACATGGGGAAGAAATTCCAGAGCTTAAGGAAGTGTTCGCGGTCTCAGCATGAGCCGGTGGCCATCAACCAGATCCCATAAAGTCCTTGCTGCCTTACTTCGCATTGGTTGGACGATCAAACGGCAGCCCGGGACTTCCCACCGCGTTCTTACCCGGGCTGGCTGGCCTGATTACGTTTTTGCATTTCATGATCGTGAAGAGATCGGACCGAAGATGTTGGCGCGGATTGCAAAGCACACCGGCCTTGCCCCTGAACACCTGTAAAAATCGCCGAACAAAACGGTGCACCGGATGCGCAAAAGCCGCGCCCCGGTGACCTCAAATCGTTCGATTGGTAAATGAAAGGAGATAATAATGGTCCGTCATTCACCCAGAAAGGCTGTCGATTCGCTACGCGTTCAAATCTTTGCGCTATTAAACAAGAAGAAGGCGTCGTTCGAGGATGCCTTGAAAGCCCTATCTCAATGTGAGGCGCATATCCAAAACAGAGTGATGGTTGAGAAAATCGCAAAAGAATGTGGATTGAAACTTTCCCGATTCTTGGCAAACAACGAACTTGAGCTTTACTATGACCTCAAGCGTGGACGCCATGACATGGGCTACATATCGAAAGGATGGGAGGACCCGGGATTCAGAATTGGAGACTTGATTGAGATTGAGAAATGGAAAGAGGAATCATTCAAGGTAAACGCTTACGAAATCTTGCGTTTCTGTGCTACCAATGGCATTGTTCTGACGGTTGAAGAAACAAAGGACACGATTACACTCCAAATGGAGGGCGTGATCTACAGCGAGGGATTCAACAGGGACACATTCTTGAAAACCCTCGAAAGCCTGAATGAATGCATCGAAAAAGCTAAAGAACTGATCGGATAATACCATGCTTGCTGAACTGCTAAGGGAACACAAAGACCAAATCGAGACCACTCTCAGAATCGGATATGCAACATGGGATGCCTTGATTGAACGTGTCGAACGACAAGACCGCAAAGACCAAGACGATTACGACGACGAGCAGATTTGGACATTTTTCGTCTGTTGTGGATATGCGATGGCCGGAGCAAGCGGAGCGGCACAACTGGGCTCGTTGCTTTGCGGGCAAACTCAATCAAGATTCTCCCCAAACTTGATTTGGTTTGAGGCACTCCCTATCCCACCCCGAAAGAAAGAGGGCAATACGCACCTGGACTTGGCCCTTGGAAACATCGCCCCAAGAGCTGGCACGTCAAGCGGCATTCGATACGATGAACACGACTGTGGAATCATTTGCTTTTGTGAATGCAAATGGTATTCCGACATATCAAAGGATGTATCTTACGACAAACATCGGAATCAGTTGATTCGCGTTATCGAAAATGCGCTAACCTTCCAGAGCAACGCACACTTCCCTGTAGGTGTACATGTAACCCTAATCACACCCAGAGTATTCTGTGATGCTCCGTTGAAGTCGAGACTCTATCAATACAAATACGAGGAGTACAAAGGTAACACGGCGGCGATGCTCCGCGATCTTTCGGGCTGCTCTTTGGCAGAAAATAGAACTGAGGAATTTTGCTATCCGAACATCGCACAGCGAATGGGATGCCTTTCGCTGAACTGGATTGCTTATGAAGACCTCTATTCGAGCATCCCGCGAAGCCCAGTCTCTGAAGCAATAGTGTCGTTTCACAGGAGATTCAACGAATCAGAAAAATGAAAGACAATCGAACAAGGCAGCGGACAGCGAGAAGCCGCCACCGCTGACCTAAGTCGTTAGCCGATGAAAAGAAAAACGGCACCTGGGGTACATGATGACTTGGAATATTATTGAACAAAAGCTAAAGAGTCGCATCATTCCCAAAAGAACGAGAATACTGAAATGTGACGGCACCGGACGCAGACTGGTCGTTTCGAATGATGGAGTCAAAATAGGGATGGGAACAGGCGTCCAAACGGCTCAGACAAAGGCGATCACGTACGACATGATCAGGAATGCATATGAGACACTGATAGAGAAGGGCAGATTCGATTCAAGCGATTTCAGAAAAAAGTATCAAAGCGAATATAAGGCAGGCCCGTGTAGGTATTCCATGGTTGGTGGAGTATTGGTGGAACTGGGGGTAGCGCGTTTAATGTCAGCCGGGAGCAGCCGATCTTGCTATTACTTAAAGATTTAATTCCCAGATAACCATCCCAATTTAGCGAATGCGGTAAACCATGCCACGTTTACTTGTTTTGATCAAAGTTGTATACTTGGAATCAAGAGGAATCTAACATTGCAATACAATTTTGAATGGGACCCATACAAAGCCAAGCAGGACCTTCGAAAGCACAAGGTGAGTTTTGATCGAGCGGCGGAAGTCTTTTTAGATCCTTTGGCTATCTCTATTTATGATGAAGAACATAGTTCGGATGAGGATCGCTGGATTACCATTGGCAAAGAACAAATCAATCTTATCCTGGTCGTCGTCCATTCTTTTCATGAAGAAAACATTGATAATAGCAAAATTCGCTTGATCTCCGCCAGGAAGGCAACAAAGGAGGAGATCAAACAATACGAGGGTGATGAACCATGAAAAAAGAATACGATTTTTCCAAAGGAGAGAGAGGTAAATTCTTTCGACCAGGTGCTAAATTGAACCTGCCTGTTTATTTAGAACCGGATTTGCGCGATTATTTCCCCGATACGGAGTCTGTAAATAGAGCTCTGCGCTGTTTGCTACCCCTGTTATCTTCCAAAAAAGCTGGGCAATCTTTGAAAAAGAATTGATGTGTCTTTCAGTATAGACAACAAGGCGATTGGGAATCCAGAACTTCGGCTAACAACAGCATCAACCTGACGCGGAATAGCCGCGTCAGGTATTGGGCATTACTGGTTGCCCGCGCAGGTTATGCAGATCGTTAAGCCACTATAATAGAACATAAGGTTTCGAACATGTCACAATTTCTCTCAATTATATGCGTCCTATAGAAACAGAAAAGGGAACGTTGGTTCTAAAACAACTTGAAATCGGTGGGCCATTTTTAGAGAACCGGCAAATATGGAGAAATACTTTAAAATGTTTTAGAACCTACGTCCCCTCAATTCTCGAGACCGGGGCTCCTGCCTATGATCCTGCGATTCTATTAAAGATCATTCTGTATGCTTACTCACGAGGGATCACCTACAGCCGTAAGATAGCGCAGTGCTGCCGGGAGAACGTTATTTTCATGGCGTTGTCGGCAAACACAGAGCCTCACTTCACAACGACCGCAGACTTTATCTCGACCTCTGGCCAGGAGATCATCGAGCTGTTTCTTGAAGTGCTACTGATCTGCGACGAGATGGGATTGATTGGCAAAGAGATGTTTGCGGTGGATGGTTGTAAGCTGCCATCCAATGCTTCAAAGGAATGGAGCGGGACGAGAGGAGAGCTGGAGAAGAAAAAAAAGAAGATGGAGAGGGCGATCCGTCAGATGGTGAAGCGGCATCGGGAAATGGATCTGACCGAGACGAACAGGGGCATCGTTGAACAAGAGGAGCACTATGTAGATACTCTGAAGAAGAAGGTAAAAAAGGTAAAAGCATGGTTACGGGACAACGGAGACAAACCCGGCAAGAGTGGCAAGCCCATTAAGAGCAACATCACGGACAATGACAGTGCCAAGATGAAGACCTCTCACGGGGTGATCCAGGGGTATGATGGGGTAGCGGTGGTAGACGGGAAGCATCAGGTCATCGTGCATGCCGAAGCCTTTGGAGCGGCGCAGGAACATGATCTTCTTATTCCTATGATCGAGGGGGCGAGGGAGAACTTCGAGGTCATTGGCAACAAAAAGGATGTCTTCGAAAAAGCGAAACTCACAGCCGACAGCGGGTTTCATACTGAGGCGAACATGAAGGAGGTCATGGAGCAGGGGATTGATGCGTATATTGCGGACACACAATTTCGGAAACGGGATCCCCGGTTTTCGGAGGTTGACAAATACAAAGAGCGATTCAGAAAAGACAGGGCCGAGTACTACGGAGTGGCCAACCTCTACAGGCCGCACAGGGATTTTACGATCAGCGAAGACAAGACGCACTGCATCTGTCCTGCGGGTAGGCGCCTTTACCGCAATGGGGGCAATGTGGTGGTTAATGGCCAGCGGGCCATCAAGTTTCATGGGAGAAAGACCGACTGCCGGATCTGCGAGCTACGGGAGAGATGTTTGAGACATCCGGACAGGACGGAAGCAAGACAGGTGTACTTTTTTCAGGGGAGTGCGGAGTCCAAGCCGGAGACGTTCACACAGAAGATGAAACGCAAGATCGATTCGATCAGAGGTCGTCTGATCTACAATAGAAGACTCGGGATAGCGGAGCCTCCGTTTGCCCATATCTGTTCCATATTGGGGTTGGATCGATTCACTTTGCGGGGAAAACCAAAGGTGAACACGCAATGGTTGTTCTACTGTATCGTTCATAACCTGACAAAGGTCCACAGATATGGAGAGGGGTTTGCGTGAACGGATCAATGGATGGGTGTTGGGGTGTGAAGTATATCATTGAAATAAGAAAATTCCATCGAGGGATGCAAAAAGTCAGTGAAAGAAAATGATAATTTCTTATTTTCGAGCCAGCAGCAGGAGCTGTTTTTAAAAACTGACTTTTTCTACAGGCTCGTTAGGAGGAGATAAAATATGAAAACACTTAATCCCAAAAGCACTATAATTCTCCACCCAGATGTCTTGACGGTATTAAAAACCTTTGTGAAATTAATCCGTGGCGATCAATACATGGACTGCCTCTCATACGTAGAGGGCGCGCATTATATGGAGATCGAGGCAGTTGTGCAACCGCTTCAGATAACAAAAACAAAGGTATTAATTCCTCATCATCTGATTTTGGCCATCGTTGATTGTGAGAGGAAAAGCAAAGTGGGATTCGATTATAAAGCACAAAATACGGAAGAGGATTCCCATTAGCCTTAGCCCACCTTGCCCAAATATCATTTTGATCAATTATGTGGAATCACCTCCTAACAAGTCATTCGAGCGGATCGCCAAAGGCTCCCGCTCAATTCCGACGTTAGCCGGATACTTTATGCACAATTAAAAAGGGTGAATCTTGACAACAATTTTTTATTCCTCTATGCTCTTCTATGGTAACTTGAAGAGGAGGAAGTGTAATGTATCATCCAAGATTTAATGGTAATCACTATGAAATGGGGCGAAAAATGGGAAACATATTCAAAAAGAATAATGCCCAGTTTCCCATTAAACTCGATCCATTTCAAACCAAACATGGCAGAGAATGTGGAGAATTATTAAAAAAATACTTTCCTGAAGTTGCAGAAGAAATTCAGGGTGTCACCGACACAATTGGATATGACAATGACGTATTTACGTCTTGGATGATGTGTATGGGAAGTTGTCTTGATATTGACAATGGTGATTGCGTTGAAGTTCGGTGTTGCACGGCGTTCAGTTTTACACATAACGGTCAAATTTATCATGCTCGGGATAACGATTTGCCGCCGTTTTTGAAGGACATAAGTAAAAGTGTTTATTACAGGCCCCAAAACGGTAATAGTTTTATCCTGAATACATCATCATTTATCAATGGCGAGGAAGGAATAAATGATTGCGGGTTAGTCGCCGCAATGACTTTCGTTCTTCCAAAATTAGATGAGATTAAACCCGGAATCAATTCAGTCTTTTTAGTCCGTTATATTCTTGAAAAATGTAAAACTGTTAATGAAGGTATTCGTGTTTTGAGAGGACTTCCTATTGCTTCAAGCTGCAATATAATTTTGACAGACAGAAGCGGGAAAATGTTTGTCGCAGAATGCAATCCGTTAAAAATAAATCTTCGATATCCTGAAATGAGTAAAACTGGAGAAAACTTTATTATCACTGTAAACCATTTCACATCAAAAGAGATGTGGAAACATGATGCGAGTGATCGCAATGTCTATCTTTCTGAAGATCGCTATCAAACCGTTTATAATGCATTACTTAGCCTTGATTGCAGTGTGCATATTCCGACGCATTCCGGCCACTGATTCCGATCCAATCCGGCCACCTATTCCGATTCATTCCGGCCGGCCATTCCGATGCAATCCGGCCACCCTTGAACGGATAATCGAAGCGGCGCTGGATA
>Ga0315280_10002785_pt1 | contig 27885 bp, 24 predicted proteins | sample YL17G06_40_MG_FD_203697 | JGI IMG/M metagenome (GOLD analysis project Ga0315280, IMG submission 203697) | Sediment microbial communities from Yellowstone Lake, YNP, Wyoming, USA - YL17G06_40 | ecosystem: Environmental > Aquatic > Freshwater > Lake > Sediment | place: USA: Wyoming | collected... | reverse complement strand
AAGATCACCGGAGTCGAAGCCTTCGAATTTCCCACAGGCCTGAAACAGTTCGATACCATCATAGTCACCGCGGGCCACAGAACGTACAGCGCGATCCCTGAAGCCGCCCTCTTCGAGAACCTGCGCAACTGCAAACTGGTCCTCGACAACGTGGAGGAGACATGGAAGAAATTCAACTTCAAACAGCAAGGAATAAGCTACCACGCAGCCGGGGACGCAGGATGGCTGACGTGACGGCCATGAGTTTGAGTTTCCTCGCAAATGGCGGAATCATGCCGGCCTGACCCACATCGTATTATAATATCATCCGCCGTCATCTATGCCATGGCTATCAACGATTAGGATACGAGGCTCACAATATGTGTGGAATAGCCGGCTTCAACTTTGAGGATCCCGCTCTTCTTAGGAACATGTGCCACGTGATGAAGCACAGAGGACCAGACGACGAAGGATACTTTGACGATAGTGACATGTCGCTTGGAAATGCTCGGCTCAGCATCATAGACTTGGAGGGAGGACACCAGCCAATCTACAACGAGGACAGGTCCATTTTAGTCGTGCATAACGGCGAGATCTACAACTATCAAGAACTGAGAGACGAGCTACAAGGACTCGGTCACAGGTTCCAGACGAACTCTGACACGGAAGTCATAGTTCATTCCTATGAGGAACGCGGCGATGACTGCTGTCTCGACTTCAACGGGATCTTTGCCTTCGCCATCTGGGATGCCAAGAGGCGAACCTTGCTTTTGGCTAGAGACAGGTGTGGAGTCAAGCCACTGTACTACACCAGGCTAATAGACGGCCGGTTCCTTTTCGCCTCAGAAATCAAGGGCCTACTACAGTACAATGAGATCAAGAGAAGCGTGGACCTGGAAGCCCTCCACTACTATCTGAACCTCAGATTCGTTCCCAGACACAAGACTCTGTTCAGGAACATATACCGTCTGCCCCCGAGCAGCCTAATGAAAATCAAAGGAAATAGGATCCAGATCCGAAGATATTGGGTCCCGGATCCTACGCCTGGGAGATTCTCCGAGGGGTACTTGGTTGCAAAGATCAGAGAAGCGCTCACCAGTGCTGTCAAGAGGAATCTGATCAGCGACGTGCCCCTTGGGATCCTGCTCTCCGGCGGGATGGATAGTACCGCTATTCTAGCGTTTGCTTCGAAGGTATCCAATTCTCCCATTAGGACGTTCACGATGGGATTTGGCGAAGCTACCGACGAAATTGAGGATGCCGTTTCGGTAGCTACAGAATATGGCGCGGAGCATCAGAAGCTTGTCGCCAAGCAGGATCTCTTGAAAGAATATCCTCGAATGATCTGGTATGCGGACATGCCAAAGCGGAACCTGTATCCGTACTACATAATGCGAGAGGCCAGCAAGCACGTCAGGGTCCTTCTCGGCGGGTTAGGTGGCGATGAGCTCTTTGGCGGATATGAGTGGAAGTATCAATTCGCCGAAGACGTGGAACGTGAAAGAAGTCGTATCCCGCGGAAACTTGCCCTGACAGCGAGCAGAAATACCGCCGCTTTGATGCAGTATGTTTCGCGGTATGGGTCTATCTTCGAGATCGAACACATCCATGAACTGAAGAGAATCGTGCACATCCGAGACAATCGAGAGCTGTACATGCTAGTGGCAAGTCTCGATGAGGTCTTCGACAAAGAATCGCTTGGGAAGATCTACGGAAAGCGGCTGCTCTCATCGAGGCTTCCTCCAGTTCGCGGCGTGTTCGAAGAGCATTTTTCGAATGATCTTGAGTTCATAGACCAGATACTGCTCGCTGACTTCAGCGTGAAAATGCCCGACGACTTCCTCCATGTAGAGGATACGATGTCAATGGCCAACTCGATAGAGGCCAGAGTCCCCTTCCTTGACAATGAAATGGTTGATCTGTCCTTCAAAATCCCATCAGAGCTGAAATACAGGGGCGGGCATGGCAAGTACATATTCAGGAAGGCTATGAAAGGCATTCTTCCCGACAGAGTCCTGAGAAAGGAAAAACGAGGTTTCGGCGGAACAGTCGGAATGCAGTTCTCCAAAGAGATAGGAGAATATGCAAGCCAAGTCTTGCCTGAGGGCTACGCCGTCAAGAAGGGCTATGTAAAGAAGAAGTACATAGACGAGGTCTTGAAGCACAAGACATCGATGAGTCTTATCAGGCACTACATTATCGTCTGGGATCTATTGGCGTTTGAGCTATGGTACAGAATGTACATGCTAGACCAGCTCGCTCAGCCCAGGCTTGACATAAACGCACTGTGAAACCGGGTCACTGCCCGTCGAGCTATTTCTATTTCTTTGTAACTCATGGTCCGAAAGGTTGAAGAACGGGAAGGCGAGTGCAAGGTGCGATACCGAGAACGATCATGTTTGCATATGTGAAGGGAATGTGGAATATGGCTGGGTTTCCCAAACAACACATGATCTATGGAAAGGCCATCCTCTCGGAGACGGTTGACCTGCCCGCTTCAGGTCCATCACTCGCGGGCGATCAGAAAGGACTGTGAGGCAGACTTGGAGACAAGCTCACGATCTCACGGCTACTTGCCATCCTTGCGTAGCCGGTTTCGTTCCGCGCGAAGCTCGAACGTACACCAAATCTACAACCGCTTCTTGTACAGAAAATCGAAGATGATAGACGGGACCGAATTGCCCGTACGCGTACCCTACGGGGCATTCTACTGTGGAATGGGAGTGGAGGCAAGGTGCAACTTAAGATGCACGATGTGCCCCCGTAACGATCCCAACTTCAAAGAGGGTGAGATGTCCTACGAGATGTTCACCAGAATCATGGACCAGCTCCCATTCCTCAGGGAAGTGCAGATTGCTGGATTGGGAGAACCATTCCTTCACGAGGATCTCTTCAAGATGATCGAGTACGCAAGAAATAGAAAGATAAAATCTGTTGTCACAACGAATGGAACGCTTCTGAATCAGCAGAACATCCAGAGGGTCGTCCAATCCGGACTAGGCGCTCTTCATGTCTCCATAGATAGCGCAGACCCCGAAGTCTACAAGTCAATCAGAGTCGGGGCAAGGCTAGAAGCCGTTGCTGAGAACGTGAAGAGTCTCTGCGACCGGAGAATCAGTGAGGGATCAAAGCTAGAGATAATCGTGAACTCCATACTGATGAGACGTAACTATAGTCAGGTGGAGGATATGATCAGATTGTGCGCGGCGGTGGGAGCGAACTCAATAAGCTTCTCTGACATGCAATACTCATTTGATGTAGGAATATCCAGAGAGTCGGAATCCCTTAGGCTGGCCTCGGAGGTCGAAAAAGATGAGATGCGCAAGCTGTTTGTAAGAGCGAAGTCATTGTCCGAGGAGCTGGGAATTGAGATAGGCCTGCCGAGGTTGGATCAGCCCAGAGTCAGAGAGAACTGCAACCAGCCATGGGTGTATTTCTCTGTTAAGGAGAATGGAAAGGTTCGCCCGTGCTGTGCAATCCATGATTTGGAATTCGGCGACCTGAACTACGAAAGCTACAGATCAATATGGAACAATGACAAGTTCAAGGATTTCAGAAAAAGGCTCCTGTCAAATGAGGTCCCGACAAGATGCAGACATTGCACCTTCCTCTGACAACTTGACTTGGAGGAAGAGCGCTAGCCTTCTTCGCAAGCAGAATGTGCTGGGTGAGAGTGTTCTCTGATATACGACATCACATCATATATTGAGGAATACCCAGTAACAAGTGGCGGCAAGAAAGTATTGTCAGCTTGCAAGAGTTCGGTTTCACACGTTCGCAGAAACCACAGAGGGGACAGAAGTGCCGGACATTCACGATGACCTTATCTGTGGATTCGCTTCATTCGTCAACAACAGACTTCGCGAGCGTTCCAAGTCGAAGTGGAACAGATCCCTGCCCTTCTACGAGGACGTTCTGGGAGACAAAGCTCGGTGGGATAGAGCACGTTTTCTAGGTTTCGGAGACGGCACAAGCATATACCAAAGTAGTTACGTCTACGGAGATGTTAAGGTCGGACACCGCACCTGGATCGGCCCGTTCACCATACTCGACGGGACCGGCGGCCTGCAAATAGGCGACTACTGCAGCATCGCGAGCGGAGTGCAGATATACACTCATGAGAGTTCAGATTGGGCGCTGAGTGGTGGTAAGGCAAAGTACACCACGGCTCCGGTTCGTATCGGGAATTGTTGCTACATAGGAAGTTCAACGGTCATCAGAATGGGCGTATGCACGGGAGATCATGTCCTTGTAGGCGCCCACAGCTTTGTAGGAAAGAGCATACCTAGCAACTCCATCGTCGCAGGGTGTCCGGCACGCGTTGTTGGCAAGGTTGAGGTTCAAGGAGCAAGAGTGAAGCTCAAATACGCAAGAAAGCAGCCTCGACCGGCGGCCGATGATTTGCTTCGATGACGTGTAGCCCATAACATGCGGCCCTGACGTTCGGCCAAAGTTCGTTGGCGAAACGGCAATCTCCTTATATGAAGACGATCGGTTCCTGTAATCGATGTTCTTCTCAGATAGCGACGTGAGATGTGATGCGTCTAAGCGAGAAGCTGTGTTTAGTCACCGGAAGCTCGAAGGGCATAGGAAAGGGAATTGCGAGTGCACTCGTAAGAGAAGGTGCAAGAATAGCCATCAACTACCATTCCGACGACCATGCAGCACGAACAACTGCCGAAGAAATCGCCGACCAATATGGCGCTGAGGTAGAAGTTGTGAAGGCAGACGTTTCGAAGGAGGAAGACGTGGCTCGAATGATGCAAGTGATCGAGCAGAAATTCGGAAGTCTGGACATCTTGGTCAACAACGCAGGTGTGCATATCGACAAAGTGGCATGGAAGATGGACGCCCCACTCTGGGAGTCGGTGATTGCGACAAATCTCACAGGAGTTTTTCTTTGTATGAAACACGCAATACCTTTGATGAGGCGGAAGAGCTGGGGTCGAATCATAAACTTATCATCGGTAGCGGGTCAGGTCGGATTGTTCGGAGCGAGCAATTACAGCGCTTCGAAGTCAGGGGTCTTCGGCTTGACAAAGGCGGTCGCCAGGGAAGTCGCAGAAAAGAACGTCACGGTGAACTGCATCGCACTGGGGTATTTTGATGCAGGCATGAACATGAGACTGAGCGGGGACGTGAGGGAGAGGGCTCTTCAGATGATACCAATGAGGCGGTTCGGCACGATAGAGGAAGCCGCAGGTTCGGTTGTCTTTCTGTGCAGCGATGAAGCTTCGTACATCACCGGCCAAGTGATCCACGTCAACGGCGGGTACTACATGTAGGTGACCGTATGGCGAAGGCGGTACACTATGAGAGTGGTACGGTTGCAAAGACGCCAGAAGTAGGTATCAATTCTGAGATTAGAACGAGAGCACTGGTCACCAAAGGCCACTGTGCAATAGGCGACAATGCGCACATTCGCGCTGACGACTTGTTCATTGATGACAATGTCAGGATCGATCGCGATGTGGTGATCAAGGGGAAACGCGTACATCTCGGCAGGAATGTCGCGATTTCTCCTCGCGCAAGCATATTATCACATGCAATTCAAGTCGGCGACAATACCGAGATAGGCGAGAACGCTAGAATCATCGCTCTTGAGGAATTCCTGATAGGGCGTGACGGTGTAATCGCGGGAAACGCACGTTTCAGCGCGCGAAGCATTGAGATAGGCGACTCCTTCTATTCAAATGAAGGTCCAATTCCTATCATAATTGGTGGCGGCGGCTGGCGTCGCCCTACGGCCAGGATAAGAATCGGGTCCGGATGCGTCATTCACGACAGTTTCATCAATGTGTACATGTCCGTGGAAGTAGGGGATAACGTAGGGTTCAGCCCAGGATCGGCCGTAATAACTCACGGCTTCTGGAATTCTGTGGTTGCAGGGTACAGTAGCAGGTTCGGTCCAGTGAAGATCGGAAGTAACGTGATACTAGGTTACAGGGCACTGATACTCCCCGGGGTTACGATAGGCGACTATTGCAGTATCGGTGCAGGGGCCGTGGTTACGAAGAGTTTCCCGGCGCATTGCGTAGTTGCAGGTGTCCCTGCGAGGATCATAGAGACAAGACCAAGGTATCCGAGGCACCTTACACCTAGAGATCGGATACGCATCATGGAGGAAGTTCTAGAAGAATACACAGAACTGCTCCGGGACAAGTTGGACCATGTCACGATGAGCCGGGAGAAGGGCGGCATATCTGTTATTAGAGGCGAGTATGTTTCAAAGAGATTCCGAATAGTGCTTTCTCCATCATCGCAACTAAAGCCGCACACCGATAACATTAGAACGATTTTCCTGAGCTTCGACGGTGGCCCGGTCCCCGATCGCGATTATGGAATAAACCTGACAGATTGCACGTGGAGCGGAACTGATGATGAAGTGAGCGATGACTTGAGGGATTTCCTTAGACACTATGGTATACGGGTCTTCTCTAGGCGCTTTCGCTCAATACCGCCAAGGCTCGAAAGACAACTTGCTGACATGTAGGACATTGCGACTTACGGCAGAGTCAACGAATCAGGTAGGCAGATTGCTAGACAGACGGATATGTCGACCTGAGTAGATTCCGCGACAACCTGTTCTGTGTGCTGAGAAAGTCATCCGTCCCATGTACACACGCGCTGACGCAAAAGTGGCGGGTCTCCGATTCAATGCGGTCTTCTTTCTTGTTTCCTATCTGGAGTGGATCAGCGGGGTGAACTCAGAGCCGTCAGGCGCTTGGGCGAGCGTTTTCACGAGGATAGCCTCGCAACCACGAAAATGTCCTCTTCAAGCCTTCCTCTATTGGTGTGAAAGGCCTGTCGCCCAATACTCTGAGGAGCGTTCTGGTGTCCGCGAAGAAGTTGCCGATCTCTCCTGGTCTGCTCGGCTTGTACACGATCTTGGGCTTCACACCGAGTATCTCCGCTCCAAGATTTATCAGCTCAACTATCGACGTGCCGCGGCCAGTCCCCATGTTGAGGACCACGTCCTTCACGTCGCCTTTGATGGCCGAGTACGAGAAGTCGGCTACGTCTTCGGCGTACACGAAGTCTCGCGTATTGGACCCGTCTCCAAACACTTGAAACTCTCTGTTCTCAGTAAGGGTTCTGAACAGATTTGGAATCAGGCCACCACTCTTGTATCCCTGCCAGGGCCCATAGACGTTGAAGAATCGAAACACAAGGTAGTGAAGGCCGTATATCTCACTGTAGACTCTCAGATAATCCTCGCAAGCCTTCTTTGCCACGGCATATGGTGTCTTCGGAGTGCACGGATGGTCTTCATCCACCGGATTGTACCTCGGGCTACCCACAACAGACGAGGCCGAGGAGTAGATGATCTTCTTCACATCGTGTTTTCTGATAGCGTCAAGAACGTTTAGTGTTCCCTCCACGTTTATCCTCATGTTCTCCATTGGGGCCTCCAAGGAAAACGCAAGCGGAGAGGCTGCCAAATGGACGACGACTTCATTTCCTTTCACTGTATCGAAAACGCGGTTCCGATCTAGAAGATCCAATCTCACGTACTTAACGGAGCCTCCGAAGGGGTTCTCAGCGATATCGGATGCTACTGGATCATGTTCCTGTTTGGCGAGCTTTTCGATCAGGTTTCTCCCTACAAACCCGGCTGCGCCGAAAACGAGAATCCTCAACTCGTTCAGCGTCCAAACTGTTTCAAGGACTTCTCGACCTGAGAAACCACGTACTCTTGGTCCTCAGCTGTCATATTGTGACACATAGGTAGTGCTATCAAGTTCTCATGAAGTAGCGTGGATCTCGAGAGGTCGCCTTGCTTCTCAAGGTCCCGGTAGTAGGGTTCAAGGTGTAACGCATACGTGCCTATCTGAGCCTCAACGCCCGCTGCTCTGAGATCCTGCAATAACCTATCCCTAGCGCCCTTAACCTCAACATACGCAGCGTACGTCTGATAGATGTGCTTCAAATCCCCCTTCTTCTCAGGAGGTCTGATTCCATCCACCTCTGAGAGCAACTTGTCGTAACGCCGAGCGAGCTCTATTCTCCTCTCAATGATCCTAGGAAGCTTAGCCATTTGTGCGACGCCGACGGCCGCTAGTATATCGCTCATCTTGTAGTTGCTTCCGTATCTAACGAAACGCGTCTGCTCCCCAATCTTACCTATGCCGAAGTTCTTGTAGCTCCTCGTCTTCTCTGCGTACTCGTCACTGTCAGTCGTTATCATTCCGCCTTCACCGGTTGTCATGACTTTCCTGGGGTGGAAACTGAAACACGTGATGTCGGCCATTGCTCCTGTCTTGGCCCCGCGGCACTCGGAACCGAGGCTGCACGCAGCATCTTCCAAGATCAGAAAATCAAACTCATCTTTCAGGGCGTCGAGCTCGTTCTTGTCCAATGGGTAGCCGCCCCACGAAACGGGTATTGCTGCCCGGGCCTTCTTCACCATCGCCTCCCGAGCATCCTTGATGCCCATGTTGTAGCTAGTGAGATCGCAGTCAACCAAAACAGGCTTCGCACCCACTGCTATCACAGCATCAGCTGTTGCGGGGTGCGTGAAGTCTGGAATCAGGACTTTGTCGTTATGTCCAATCCCCATGGCCCTCAGTGCGATTTCCATTGCGGTTGTGCAGGAGGTCGCAGCGATCGCATGCTTTGCGCCAACGAAGTTCGAGACGAGCTCTTCAAACTTCTTTGTCATTGGCCCTTCACTAAGCCAACCTGATTTCAGGACCTCGGCGACCAATCGTTCCTCTTCTACGCCGACCACGGGTTCTATCAGTCGTATGCGCTTACTCATGTTGACAAACCTTCTATCGGACTTGCAGATTTGTTCGAGCAGAAAGTTCGGCTCCTAGATGAAGTTAACTCTTATAAAGTCAGTCTATTTTCTACGAGTCCCAGTGGCATGGTGTCTAGTCGATATGATGAGAATGCCAGATTTCGCGCTTGATGATTATCGAATGCTAATCAGCAACTTTCAGCGAGCCGGCTACGGCATTCGAAAAGTGAGCGCCATGCCTGACTTGTCGCTCAGCCGAGTCCTGTTCCTTAGGCACGACATAGACTTCCACTTGTACGGAGTCAATGCGATAGCTGAGATAGAGAAGAACCTCGGATGTCGCGCGACTTATTATGTGCTGATTACCGGTTACTACAATGCATTGCGTTCCGAGAATGCGCAGATCTTGAGGGATCTCGTTGGCATGGATCACGAGGTCGGTCTTCACTATGATCTCGGATACTATCCTAAGGATGTTGAACAATCACTAGCTCGGCTGAAAAGGGATGCGGGCATCCTCAGCGACGTGATTGGACAGCCGGTGCGCACGATCAGCACACACGAACCGTTCACGTTTCCAGACCCGTTTCTGACTTTGGACGGATACGTGCACCCACAAGATCCTCGTTTGCAGGAGGGTTTGACCTTTGCCAGTGACAGCTGTCGAATGTGGCGCGACGAGACATTGCTGCGATGTTTTGGCAGCAACCCGCCAAACCGGGTTCTGCTGACCACACATCCTGAGCTTTGGCTAGATGGCTCGGTTAATGAGCGGTCTGACTATTTGATGAAAGTGGTGTTCTCCAACGCAACACATCAGCTCAGATATTATCTTGAGAAACGGGGTCCAATTTGGGAGAGACATCGCCCTGATCCTAGGCAAGTTGGAAGGCCCGGGGAGTGCCAGCAATGAGAAGGGGTCGTTTGGGATTTTCAATCAGAGAGCGCCTCGGCATCGTGCCGCGATCGAGCTGCATGAAAGCATGGGGCTGTCCGCTCGGCTCAACGATCGGAGGGACGGATCTCAGCAGCTCGATCGGTTTTCGACAATGACGATCAAGTCTCTTCCATGAATCATGTGAGGCTTGTAACTCATGAGGACATGGCCGTCAAGAGACTACATCCTATTGTTGGTCGTGGTCGTTTTCGCCGTCGCCATCGCGGCATGGGATCCACTGCGTTCCCCCGTAGTGGGTGCGTTGGACCCTTGGGCATGGACCAGTTTGACTCGCCAATTCCTGGCTACTGGGAGGCTGAATCCGAGGTTCACTGACACCGGCTATCCTCCGACATTCATGTACACTGTGGCGGTCATAGCCTCCTCGTTCGGCGTGGACCCGTATGAAGTCATTCGATACATTCCGATAGCTTCAGCGTTCATTGTGATCCCTGTATACCTGTTGGCGCTTCACGTTTTTTGTTCCCACGTGGTCGCTGCACTGACCGCGCTTCTCACGGCAACTGCGCGCTACCACTTCATGAGAGCATCCATAGGAGTTCCAGAAGGTCTGAGTTATCTCTTCCTAGTTTTCACGCTCTTGTTTGTCATGCGAAGTCTCAAGAGCGACAAGTGGATCTACCGTACGACAGCGGCTGCGTTCATGACGATCACAGTCTTATACTATCATTTCACACTGATCATCCTGATTCCCTTCCTTGCTGCAGTACCGTTCCTTGTCAAGAGATATCGCAGAAGCATATCCTTGAGAACCTTGGGAAGTATTGTGATCCCCTCTGCGCTCGTCGCGGGCGTACTCTGGTACTTCCGGGTCGTCGGGCAGATTGTTGCGTTCTATTTCGGAACGAACATCCGCACATATCAAGCTCCAACGTTTGAGCGTTCCCTGCTAGGTTTCCTTCATGTTCTCGTATACTCGATCGGGAAGACCGGTGCAGTCGCCCTATCACACCTTGGTTACACGATGACCGCCCTCGGGCTCTTGGGGTTCGTTTGCATCGTATTCTTCAGAGCCAAGCAGAACAAGCGCTTGGAGAATGGCTTCCTCGTGACATATCTGCTCGTGCTGGTCTTCCTAGCTATCTTCCTTCGGGCAGCATACAACCTTGGACTGGCTGGCGCTGGAGATAGTAGCGTCTATATGTTCAGCTGGTTGACGATGCCAGTCGCCGCGTTTGCAGGCTACGGGATCGTGATCGCCTCGAAGACTTTGTGGAAGAACGTTAAGGAGACATTCAAGATCTCGTTGAGCAAACGATCGATCAGAGCGATCGCAGTAACGATTGTGGTCCTGGTGTGCTTGATTAACCTGAGCGCTGTCGACTACTACAAGACTTGGGATGGAAACGGCCTCGGCGTCCTGAGAAGCCACTACTACTACAAGTGCATGACTGACGAAGAGTACTACGGTCTGACATACATCAGAGACAATACCGCTAGAGACTCCATGGTCTTGACTGTTGGAGTCGACGTCTGGACACTGAGCTTCCATGCCGTCGTCAGTCAGAGAAGAATGATCAGCGTCACTGACATGAAAGTCGAGAAGGGCAGCGTGGTTGCTGATCTTCTGATAGTTTATCCTGAAGCGGACATGCCTCCCCGAACCCTGGCAGGAGTGAAGATCATGCTGAGCGGAGAGAGAGCGGGTCTTTACTTTGTGGAGGGGATTCGCATGGTGAATCTGGAGGTGGCTATAGGAGACGGATCTCCTCCGCCTAGCAAGACGTTGATGGAGAACGCCCTGATGAACAAGATCCTAAGTTCAGCTGAATACGAATACGTCTATCATAACCAACAGATTACAGTGATACGTCTGCCGTATGCAGCAATCGAGACACCCTATCTCAGCATAGATCGTTCACAGGAAGAAAGACTGTGGCCGTCGCTAGATACGCAAGGTATTTGAAGCAAAGCAACACCCCTCCCGTGTCTCGTCTTCTCATCCAGAGAAGGATCGTCGCTGGGGTACCCGTCATGAACGTATGCATCGTCAACAGCTTTTTCCCCCCTCACGTGAGCGGGAGCGCCAGGTTGGCTTTTCTACTTTCGGAAGAACTTTCGAGAAGGGGGCACAGGGTCGTTGTTATCACTTCTCGAATCGGCGGGACCCATGCAATAGAAAGACGCGGAACGACGACGATCTATCGCCTTCGTTCGATGAAGTATCCGAAGATCGAGATGCTCTACAACGCGGATCTCTACTACAGCTTGCTGCCACAGAACCTGGGCAGAATCACAGGAATCCTTCGGCAGCATAGAATAGATGTGGTTCAGACTTTCGGACAGTTCCAAGACATGACTTTCATGACAGTCCTGGCGTGCAGGATATTGGACATACCTGTGGCGCTGTCCATCCACACCAGAATGGAGCATCCGAAGCCATTGTACAATGATCTCTTTGCGTTCGCTGACAAGCTCTTGGTCCGTCATCTCGTGACTCACAAAGCCAAAGCAGTAGTGGCGCTGGACAGGCAGATGAGGGAGTACATTGTCGAGCGGTACAATGTGGAGCGCGAGGTTGTCAGGTTCATCCCCACCGCAGTCGATGTGGCGCGCTTCGAGAAGTGTGAAGGCCGACCTGCCAGAAGGATGTACGCCCTAGATGACAAACAATCCGTCATCTTATCGCTGGGTAGTTACCGCAGTCCTACCAGCCTGATAAGGGCCTTACCCGATGTACAGAAGAAGTTCCCGAGATTGAAGCTTCTCTTGGTAGGGGCTATCCGCAGCGCTGAGCCAGTACACTTGGTCAAGGAGCTGGGTCTTGAGAAATCGGTTATCTTCACTGGAAGAGTGGACTACGGTATGATTCCTTTCCTTCTGGGAGCATGCAACGTGGAGGGACATGACCTCGAGTCAGGAACAGGAGTTGGGCTTGCTAGCCTCGAAGGCATGGCAGCAGGTAAAGCAGTCCTTTCCTCCGCGCGTGAAGACAACTTCATCAATCTCAAACTTGAGAATTGGAAGAACATAGTGCTCGTGAGGCCCGGCAACATCAAAGACATATCGGATGCTCTGATCCAGTTGCTTTCAGACGAGAAGCTGAGAGACAATATCGGAAGAAATGCCCGTGCCTTTGTGACAGAACATTTCAGCATTGATGCAATCTGTCGCAGCTATGAGACGCTGTACCGAGACATCGTGGGTTCGCACGCGTGATAGGCCATGTAGTGCTCGTCATGATCTCTTTGACGCGCGAACGCTGTATCCGGATTCTTCGGCATTGAACCACAAGATCTCAAGGCCATCTTTTCTGCACCAGTCTCTGATCTCCTCTTCCGTGAACCTGTACGCATGCTCGGGGACAAACCAGTCGAAATTGACGAGTCTATTCTCCTCGAAAGGGAGTTCATCGTTCCAGAAACACTTCAGGAAGTTCCAATAGATGAGTCTCTGGACGTCTATCTGGCCCTTCCCTATTCCCAGCTCAGGAATGTCAACAGGGATCTCGACGCTAGTTCGCAGGTCGGAGAGCGTTCTCCCAAGCTGCGTGATCCTGTCAGCAAACTCCCACTGTTTGTCTGCAGACAGTTTCTGCATGATTGCTCTGAGATAGTCGTCAGTGAATTCTCTGGCGGGGCCTTTCTTCCTGTAGACGTAGAAGGCGATCTCGCCGCCATCCTTCAGGACGTTGCAGCACTTGTGGAAGGCTTCGCGTGGGTTGGGAGTGTGGTGCAGGACTCCTTCGCTGAAGATGAAATCAAAGGAGTTCCCTTTGAAGGGCATCGCCAGGATGTCGCCTTGTATGATGAAGGCATTCGGTATGCTTGAGATATTCTTCAATGCATTTGCGGCACAGTCGGAGAACTCGATGCCTACTACAATGGCACTCTCCGCGGACTTGGCAAAGTTGATCACTTCTCTTCCGAGTCCCGTGCCAGCGTCTAGAATCAGTCTCTTGCCGATCATTGCTTGCTTGAATTTGGACTCATCATCCCATCCATATTTCTTGAGGACCCAGCGCCGCATAAGGTCCTTGTAGGGGGATGAGTCGTCTATGCCCATCGTGTCTCTTGAGGTCCATTTTTCGCCGAAAGCCTGCTGAACCTGCTTGCTCTCCACCCTGTCGGGTGAATCCATGTCCAACATGAGTTGCTTTCCGGCGAGCTTATCTGCGTAAGACTTCACGAAAGCAGAGTAGTCTCCCCTGAGGCGACCAACGAGCATCCTTGGGAGCCCGCCATCGATTGGATACCAGTGACCTCTCCTGCAGAAGAAAATGCCGTCCTTGCGCCCGAGAGAAAAGACATCATGTTCGAGCTTGGCGCCGCAGGCAGGACAGGTGAGCATCTCGAGCAGATCCTTGTGAAACAGATCCATGCTGAGAGGCCTTCTCGCGCTGTTGACGCGTTAGTCCCGTGTACCGATAGCGTACTTATCTCTTCCGTAATCACCTCTGCTCTCATAAGCTGAGGAAATCCTGAAGGCATGACACGCCCGCTATTGGCTTTGCACATATTGACGTGGATCATTCCGGTGACCGCCAGTATTCTTCATGTGCGTCCGTCAGCAAGCAAGAGTCGTTAGGCGGTCATTTTTTTTGGGGGGGCGGCGCGCACTATGAGACCCACACGACCGCACTCACGACCCACGGCGGCGTGATCGTTCCAAGGACGACGAGCAAGGGGACGTGGCTAGTTAGCTTGGCTTTTCACAGATGACTATGATGAGGCCTCCTGTACTTCTCAGGGAGAAGCTCTCCCAAGGATAGCCAACTCGCGGAGTTGTCAGGATGCCTGATAGCCGTGTTAAGATTGGGGAGGAGCCCCATGACTTGAATCGACTTGTTTTGTTGTCGCTACTTAAACTCACACTTCCGAGCTCTGCTTTGGTCTTCCTCGAGACAGGGAGACCAAGGAGTCGGTGGAGAGACGGACCGAGAATATCCAATCTTATATTCCGTGTCGGCAGGTGAGAAGGGATGGAAATGCGACTCGGCTGCAAGAAAAAGAGAAGGGGAAGTTGAGGAAATCCGAACTGACGACCAAAGCGTTGCGGAGTTCTTGAGGCCCTGATTCATCATGTTCAGGTTCAGACGAGCGAGAGAGAGGCTCAAACAAACGCGCGGATTGGGCGCAAAGATCACGCTAGTTTTCCATTGGTCAAAGAAGCAGCTTGGACGACTTCTCTACGACGGGGTTCTGAGAGAAGAGAGCCGCATGCGTTCGATCTATGATGAGCTTCTCTGGAACAGGGTTTTCGCACAGAAGTTCATAGATGAGAACGTGTCCGGCCTCACAACTGATGGTCTTGTTTTAGATGCAGGCTGTGGCATAGGTAGAATGCCAACGGCATTTTCCACGCTGGGCAAACCGATAGTTGGGGTAGACATTGTGCAACATGACTTCTGGCATAAGGCTGGGCAGGCAGCCTCATTCGTCGTCGCAGACGCTGAGGCGATGCCCTTCAGAGACTCCGCGTTCAGTCTATGCCTTTGCCTATGTGTTCTGGAGGAAACTGAAGATGATGAACTTACCCTCCAAGAAATCCGGAGAGTGCTCCGGCCGCGTGGCGATTTTCTGATAAGAGTGCCCAACAAGGGCAACCTCAGGACGAGACTAACTGGCAAAATGCTCTACGCAAAGCACCTAAGAGAATACGACAAGGGCAAGATCACACGCCTCCTAGAAGGTGCAGGTTTCACCATCAAGTCGATTCGGCTTGCGGGATTCTACTCTCCAATCCTGACGCACCTCGTAAACACCTTGATAAGCCCGCAGGCTTGGCTATCCTTGGGAGAGCTTCTCCCTGAGAAGTATAGGGGCGTCATCACTTTCATCTGCGAGAAGGCGACGTAGGTGTTTCTGATCTGCCTCACTCATGACATAGAAGCTCTCGATCATCCCTTCTCATCCTCTAGGGCGATACTGAGAGCCGTACTCAACAATCGCACAAGGAAACTAGCACTCAACTATATCAAGGGCAACTCTTCTGCAAGAAAGAATCCGTTCGATACATTCGACACTATCCTAGAGCTGGAGCGCGACTACAAGGCGACTTCGACGTTCTTCTCTATGCCATTCGCTTCCGCGAGGAATCTGCATCGTCTTAGACAACTTCGAGATCAGGCGGAAGTCGGGCTGCACGGCATCGGTGAATCCTTCCAATCACTCTCAGCGCTCCAGCACCAGAAAGCGATCCTTGAGGCTAGCTTGGGCGCACCGGTTGCAGGCGTCAGAATACACCGCCTAGATCTGATGATTCCGAGAACGTTTGACTTCGAGAAGTATGCGGGATTCAAATACGATTCGACCTACTTCCCACCGAGGTACGGTCAGAGAAGGATGTATAGGCCGTTCTTCGCAGTTGAGGGTCTGCTTGAAATTTCACTTGCAATCATGGACAGCGACTTTGCAGAAATGAGCACGGACAAGGCTTGGACGCGGATAGAAGCGATTCTAGAGGAACATCGCAGGAACGAAGGCGTCTGCACGATCCTCTGGCACCCACACAGTTTCTACGATGAAGGATGCGCCTTCCACACTTCGCACTACGCACACCTTGCAGGATTCAAGGAAATCTACGAGAGAATCCTCCAGTACGGACAAGACAACGCTGACGGTATGTGCAGCTGCATGAGAGTCCAAGAGAGAATCCACCGCTCCAGACTAGCGCGCTGGTGATGGAGGTCGCCAGCGTATTCTCCGCGCAGGCGTCCAATGAGCATTCTTGCGAATCCACGATCGATCGGGTATTCGTGGCCGTTCTTGCAGAAGAAAACGCCGTCCTTGCGCTCGAGAGAAAAGACTTCATGTTCAAGCTTGGAACCGCAAGAAAGACAGATGAGTATCTCGAGCAGATCCTTATGAAACAGCTCCATACTGAGACATCTTCAGGAGCTGTCTTCGCCTCGTGGGCCAATAACCTATTAGCCGCTTCCTTGACCACGATATCTTGCAGGAGCAGACGTCTTGGAGCGGGTAGAGAAAACACATCATGATTACCTGTCCGTGATAGGTGGTACTCATGCAACGGCAGGAGACTACAAGAACAAGAGGTGGAGTCAATACTATCACTCGACTTACACGCACATCGTGGATAGGATGATAGGCGACCGGAGTGGGACTGTACTTGACGTCGGGACGTCTCACGGACACTGGCTGCCATTTCTAAAGCAAAAGGGATTCAGCGTGCTCTTGGGAGTAGAGCTTGATCCCGAGCGGGCAAAGCTCGCGAAACAGAGCGGGTATCATGAGGTTTATGCTTGCGATGCAGCACAGATACCCCACCCGAGTGAGACCATAGATGTTGCGATCTCGAATGACGTTTTTGTACACATTCTAAGAATCGAGGACAAGATAGCGGTATTGCGAGAGGTGGAACGGCTGCTCAAGCCTGGCGGCATTTTCATTCTGAACCATCCCATGTCGAAGGCATTCAATTTCAAAGGTTATCACGTTCATGAATACTGCTCGTTCTTGAGCCTACATGAGCTTGTGACTCTAGTCCTGAACAACACGGATTTCCTCATTAGCGATATGAAGCCCACGTACTATCATTTCAGAGACTCCAGGCCGGGATTCCTCGCAAGGTGGGCAAGGCACTTCATCGAGGTGCCTCTTGCCGTCAAACTCCTCTTCTACTTGGATTACCTGAATGCCAGGAATCTCCCCTTGGAGGACTCGGATGTCGTCTACGTCAAGCTCATCAAACGAAACAGCGACACCATCGCTCCCGGCGCTGGAAGAGGGAGCGTGAGCAAGGCATCGAGGTGATGCTGGTCCGTAGATTCACCGCCTCGCACCATAGTCTCTATACCACTCGATAGTCCTCTTCAAGCCTGCGTTCAGATCGATCGTTGGTTTGAACCCAAGCAGATCTTCTGCGAGAAACGTGTTTGCAATGTGTCTTCTGACATCGCCTGGTCTCTCCGGCTCGTAGACGATCTGCTTCTTTTCTGTGTCCAAGTACTCGGAGATGGTGCTGATCACGGACTCTATCGATACTTCCTTTCCGCTAGCAATGTTCAGGACTCTTCTTCTTGTGCTCTTGCGTTCATAGACTTTCACAGCGGCATCCACGGTATCTGTTACAAACAAATAGTCCCTTGTCTGCTTTCCATCGCCGTAGACAACAGGTGGTTGGCCGGCGAGTATTCTCTTTATGGTGAGGGGTATTACGCCGGCATAGCTTCCTTCGTTCTGTCTGGGTCCATAGTTGTTGAACGGCCTTATGATCGATGCGTCGATGTCAAAGGCGTTCCAGTAGGAGAACACAAGCTGGTCTGATGCTGCCTTGCTGGCAGCATATGGGGTTCTAGGATCCAGGGGATGCTTTTCGTCCATGGGCGCGTACTCGCACGTGCCGTATGCTTCGGATGACGAAAAATGTATCAAGGTCTCGAAGAGGTCCTCCCTTGCCAGTTCGCACACAACGACTGTCATGTTGACGTTCTGTTCAAACGTCCACTTCGGTTTCGTGAGAGAAACCAGCAACGGCACAACTGCCAGGTTAAACACTACATCGACATTCTCATCGTTCATGATCTTGGACATTGCCTGGAGGTCCGAAGCGTCCTGGTTGTAGATCTTGAGATTCGGATAGACTTGCTTTGCGTCTTTGAGATTAGATTCCTTGCCAAGAAAGAAATTGTCAACTACGACCAGATTGTCCGGATCTTCTTTGACGAGTCTGTCCACCAAGTGGCTTCCCATGAAACCGGCGCCTCCGGTCACGAGTAGGGATTTGTTTTTCAGGCTCATGACTAGACTCGCCCTCACTGTGCCAGGAGATGGGCCCTATGTGGGGACCATTCTGACGGCGGAAACATATGGAGATGTGTGTGTCCGATCATACGCATTCTCAACTCAGCGTTCGACGAGACGCGCGGACCAAATCGCAATGCGCTGCCTAAAGGAGTTGCGGAGCGGCCAAGTCAACCGGACTGTGCGAGTTGTCATCGATGCTCTTGACCTAGCTCTTGTCTAATGGCATCTACAGTCAGCCTTATTCCTTCCTCTGGTGACGTTCTTGGTTTCCATCCAAGCTCACGCCTTATCTTTTCATTGCTATAACTCATCCTCCGGATGTCGCCTGGCGATGATGGGGCGTGGGCGGGACGTACTTTGACACCTACGAAACGAGAAACCAATTCAAAGATCTCCACAATCTTCATTTCCCGCCCGGAGCTGAGGTTAAAGATGTCGAACTCCGCGCTGTAATGCATCGCTCTCAGGAGTGCATCAGGCACATCCTTCACGAACACGAGGTCTCTTGTCTGGAGTCCGTCTCCGAAGATTGTGATTGGGCGCCCCAGCAGAAGGTTCGCTGCAAATGTAGCTACTACAGGCATCCAGCCCTTTTTTTCATTGATTCTCTGTCTCGGTCCGTATATAGTCGCGAACCTGAGGACCGTCGACTTGATTCCGTATTGATCCTTGTACGCCCGCATCATTAGTTCTGCTGAGTACTTGTCAACATCATATGGAGTTGAGCAGTTCACCGGGTCATCTTCTTTTGCTTGAACACAAGCACCGTATATTCCGCTATTGCTGGAGAAGATGATTCTCGCATCGTGCTTTCGCGCGTACTCAAGCACATTGACAGAGCCCATGAGGTTTACCGAGACATCTCTCTGCGGTCTCCTGAAACTGAAACTCCTCTGATTACAAGCAAGGTGGATGACCGTCCGAGCCCTCGGAACCTCCGAGAGCCAGGCTGTTCTGGAGATGTCTGCGACTATAAGCTTGACTTGATCGATGACGTTCCACAGGTTGCCTCGGCTATGACTGTGAGTCAGAACAGTGACTGAATATCCTCTATCGACGAGTTCTTCGACTACATGGCTGCCAATGAATCCGGTTCCTCCAGTTACGAGGACATCTTCGCCAACCAAGCGAACTCACGTGTCCGTCGAATTCCCATCAGCAGGCTTGATCATGGGACCCTTAAGCGTATCGTGAAACACTTGCTCTTCTCGTTTGTGTCTCTCAGTCCGTCTAGAACGCGCGACTATCTACTGAAATGGCGTCGCATGTTTCTAGGCTGATGAGAGTTATCTGTTTTCTTCTCTGATCGCTGTGAGGCTGACTACTCCGATGTTGTAGCTGAGGGTTCTGAGGTGGAGTTCTCTTCCTTGGGCCGTTGCTCTGCGGCTTGCGGGAGGGTTTCCGTAGCATCTCTTCAGGGCTGTAGACTGATTCGGTTTTGTTTCGCTGGCGGTATCGTCTGAGGAATGTGGTCTGGTCTTTCGGCCATGGGGTGATCATGTCTCGCCATGCTTGGCTTCCATGTTTCCGGATGGTTGTGTTTCCTTCGGTTTGATTATTGTGGTCAGGCCTTTCATGGCAACAGGTTGCAGTTTCGCCTGGAGAGGTATGCGGGGTTTAGGCATGTGTCTCCTACGCCTTTAGGTGTGGGTTTGAGGAGCTTCTTGAGGATTGGTGAGTCGTGTCGGGTGCCTCTGGTTATGTTCTGGTTGAGGATTGCGAGGTTGGTTAGGGCGATGAGTATGTGGAGCTTCACGTATCCTCGACGCTTGCCGCCGCCTTTGACCGTTGGCTATGCCTCGTAGCGGAGGACGCTGAAGCCTGTGCTATCTGCGGCTAGGCTTCTTCTTAGTAAGGCTTCATGAGTTGAGTGTGAAGCCTGCGTAGATATGCGGAGCATATGGTTTGGCATGGTTAGGTGGCTAGGCGTCTTCTCTGAGCCTACTTTGATGCGTTGCTAGGGCAAAGTGCGTTTCTGTAAAGCCTTAATATCGGGGCTTCGGCATCGGCCGTAGCTCTGATCGTCGGTGAACGTGGCTTTGCGCATAGGCATCTTCGGCAACCTTTGCAACAGTGGGTACAACCTCACGAGGATCCTGCGGAAGCGTGGAATGGACGTTCAGTTCATTCACGATCCCCATCAGAATATGGCATTCAGTCAACCGCTGTGGGAAGACTGCGATCTTGTTCTGGACCCTGGCGCCATTTTTTCCCCGCAGAGTTACTGGGAAGAAAAGGCCACCGATGTCGGATGGAGGAAACCGGATTGGTGGAAAGACGTGAGCGAAAGAGGGCGCAAGGTTGTGCTCAGAAATCCAAACCTAGCGCTAAGGGCCATTGTCAATGCCGATGCTGGTAGATCATTTGGAATGCTGAAGTTTGCGGTCGGAAGCTTGCACCTTGTCAACTTGCTGTCGCAATTCGACTTTCTCATTCTCATCGGGGTTGGGCCAGTGTACGGAAAGCTTGCAGGAGTACCGTTCATAGCAATTCCATTGGGACAAGACATCACATGGTTGCCATTTCAAGACGATGTGGAGGGGCGGCTGCAAAAGTCGGCCTATGCACAAGCACGTCGTATCTTAGTCTATGATTGGCGCTACATCGATTCTCTGCGCACGCTCAACCTTTCTAACCGGTGGACGTATTTTCCTTTCCCGATTGATGCCGAGAAGTACGCAAATCGCGATTCGAGGGACAAGAATGAAGCTCTCGATTGCCTGCGTGCGCGCGTGAGCGACAAGTTTGTGTTTTTCATGCCGTCAGCTCAGGAATTCGACCTGAAGGGGACGGACAAAGCGTTGAGAGCTTTCTTGAAACTGTCTCACGAAAGGGACGATGTCGTACTTGTCAGTCCAAGCTGGGGGCAGGACCACGCCCGAGCAAGGCAGATAGTAAAAGAGAGCAACGGAGAAAACAGCGTGATCTTCCTTCCCTACGTGGTCAGCAGACCTCTCTTGAACAAGTTCTATCGCGCTTCGAACGTGGTTGTTGACCAATTTGTGCTGGGGTCGTACGGTTTCTCGGTCCTCGAAGCGATGGCCTGTGAGAGAGCTGTAATAGGACATATTGACTCGAACAGATATCGCCCGTACTTGCGGCAGCTGCCTCCAAATCTGCAAGCGCACACTGAGCACGAAATCTACGACAAGATGAGATGGGCCGTCGAGAATCCAGATGCATTGATGACCATTGCAAGAGAATCGCGCAAATGGGTTACGGATCAACACTCGCTGGCTTCCGTTCAGATGCTGCAAGAGGCAATATGCGAGGAGGCTTGACTAGCGGCGAGTCTGCTCACAGATATGGCTGTGCTCGCACAGTTCTGCTCGCTTTGTTTGCCGTGCCTTCCTCTTCTCACAAGGGCATCGAACTCACGGTCCGTTCATGTGAATAACGTTCTTCCCTGATACCACAGAGGACCGTATTCACAGATGAATGGGCGCGAGTGCATCCTAGTTCGTCAGGATCGCAGAACATTTGGCGCGTTTGTGTCTTCCCAAACTCCTTTATCACTGCACCATCCTATCCGGTGTGACCGAGGAAACAAAGATGAGAGTCGAGAGGTTGATCACGAGAAGTTGGTACTATTTTAGGACCGGATACGGCACCTATCTTACGTTTCTTTTAGGCTTCGTCTCGACTCTCATAACGGTCTACTACTTGGCGATCAGGAATATTCCAATGCTTCAGTTCTATTTTCCAACCTTTACAATATTCGCCATTTTGGCGACGTTGTTAGGAGTTCCGCTTTCTGTGATTCTAGGATGGGTGCACGCTAAGAGAAGCAGCTTGTATAGTGCTGAGGTCGACATAGGTGTCGAGGCGAACCCGTACAACTACAAGCTTGCGCCAGGATACTGGAAAGAAGCGGCGTTCCCCGCATACTTGGAGACGCTCAGGCTGGTCAAAGCTCTCTCTGAGAGGGAGGGTCTTCTTACTCCGGACGACCGGGAGAAGATCGAGCAATTGGAGCGGAAGTTTGAGATCCTCATAGGAGGGGGCTATGTTGGAACACCTAGGAGAAAACTCAATTTCTAGCAGGCTAATTCATGAGCCCATTTCACTTCACGATGATACCAAGTGGATACTTGGCCCGGGCCTTCTACTGCTTGATGATAACGGCAGTCTTGTAATAGATGATTATTACAGTATCTCGAGCAGTGCAGAAATATGTAGTTACGCGACTGTTGACTGGTCTCCGAAGTACAGATGCGTGCCGAGTCGCGTTGGAAAGCGGAGACTTGTCCTTCTACAAACAACATGCAAGACGACGTTCAGCTTGACACACGTGCTCCGCCAAGAACTTGAATGTTCAGAGTCTCTTTGCGCTGACGCCAGCCCATGTGCGTGACCGGCGTGAACCCGAACACTGCTACAAGTACAAAGAGACACTACAGACTGTTGAACATGGTGGATGGAGGATCTCTAAGTGATCTGGCCAAGAAGGGCGTTCTATCATACGTGGAAGAACTCTACAATCCCGGGAACTTCTTCAGTACAGTGTATCACGTAGTCTTCAAGGAGCAGGATCTGTCGGTCCCAATAAGAAACAAGACCATCAAGGTCCTCTTGCTCAAGAGGACTCGACATGTTCCGAAGATAGACTTCCTGATCAACCTGATCTACTATGTCATCCAGATCATCCGTATTCCAAGGAAATACGGTATTGATGTGATACGCGCTCGAGGTCCTTACTTGGCTGGCTTCTTATCCGTTGTTGCGGGCAAGTTGAATGGAATTCCCGTTGTTGTCTCGCTCGGAGGCGATCATCGACTCGCTCAGCAAATGGAAGGCGAATACTTCCTGCACAACAGACTACTATCGTGGAAATGGGAAGAGTTCGTCCTAAGAAATGCAGAGAGGGTTTTCTGTCCCAACGAGTTCACTCGCAACTACGTCAAGAACCTCGGCGTCATGGGCTCACGAGCTGTGACGGTCCCATTCTTGCCAACCGAGCGTGTATTCCACCAGAAAGGAGTCCAGTCACCGGTCCGAAGGAAGTTAGGATGGCGAAATCAACCGATAGTACTCGCCGTAGCGAGGCTGACGCCATACAAGCAGGTGGACGTGCTGGTAGAGACCATTCCTCTTATTCTCAAAGCCGTTCCCCGCGTAAAGTTCATGTTTGTTGGGGGCGGACGTCTGATGAACTCCCTAGCTGCAAGATGTAAAGGGTTGAACATCACCAACTCGGTTAGGTTTGAGGGGTTCCAACCGACCGACCAAGTCATCAATTACCTAGCTGCCGCGTCCATTGTCTGGATCCCAATGTCAGGATTCGGCGTGCTTGAGGCAGCCGCTGCAGGGAAGCCTATCGTTGCGTTCGATGTCGACTGGCACAAGGAGTTCATAGAAAACAATGTGAGCGGAGTGCTAGTTAGGAATAGGGACAGAGCACAGCTCGCCGAAGCCATAATCGACCTGTTGAGGAAACCGAGAAAGGCTCGAAAACTCGGCAGGAATGCAAAAGCGAAAGTTCGTCGATACTATGACCCGCGCAGGCTAGTCGATCTTGAGACCGAAATCTACAGGACAACCATGAGGGGGCATCACAAGCAATGATTCTGTATGTCCGGATCTGCGGCACGAAATGCGCAGCTGCAACAAGGTATTGAAGGTTTGGAAGATCTCTGAAGAGAGCGTGTGGTGAGCGGTGGACGGATTGCTGACAAGGAGAGCAACATCAACACTGTGACCACGCGCAGAACACGCAGGGCAGCATCCTGAGGGAAGAACGGATCGTTGAGAGAACTTGTGACGACTACCTGAGGTCCATGATGCAGACTGTGTCGCTTGAAAAGTCCGCTGATTCCTAGTGCAAAGAAAGAGCTAAGAAGTGGAGCCCGTTCGTTACGGGGAAATGTGCACGAGCACCCTTGCCTTCACTCTAGGAGATTGCTTTGGAGCCTGCCCTCTTCGTCGGCTTCTTTCTCGTAATGGCCGCCTGTTTTGTTGTGAGGGCAGCTGCGAGAATTCGCAAACCGCTGGTCGGCCATGATACTTGGTCCATCATGCTCATTGTTGAAGAAATCAAGAAGGGCCATGGATACAATGGAGCCTGCAAGTACTATCTGATAGAAGGGGAGCTGGACTATCCGCCCGTCTTCTTCTACTTCCTCTCTCTTTTCCCGTCGCATTGGCTGAGGAGATACAACTGGATCATCAACCCCGCACTTGACAGCATCAATGCGGCAGTCGCGTATGCCATGGCATATTCCTTGACAGGGGATCTTGGATTGGCGCTGGTCGCGGGGCTCGTCTACTCTTTCACGCCGGCTGTGCTTGAGGAAAGCTTCAACCTGAACATGAGAGTCTTCGGCCTCATATTCTTCAACCTCACAATAGCGGCTCTAATCTTCCACTACCAATCGGGAAGTTGGACCTACCTTGTACCAGCAGTTGCGTGCGGGATACTAGTTCTGCTGTCGCACAAGTTCGCAACTCAGGTACTGTACCCACTCTTGATCCTGCTGGCGGTCCTGAACTGGTCCTACACCACTTTCCTAGTCTTGATAGGAATTGTGCTAGGGGCGATGTTGTTCTCGAAGGGTTTCTACGTGAAGATCCTGATCGGGCACATCGGAATCACCAGATTCTGGATGAAGCATCAGGGGGAGTATGGTTCCAAATACGTGCGCACAAGAAGCTCGACTAACACGGAGAAAGGCATCAACAACAGACGAGAGGCAAGCGGTTCCAGGTTCTCTATCCGACAGCTATGGCGCGTGACTAGGCGGATGAATCCGTTCTATTGGTTGCTGAGTCTTTGTCCTTTCAATCCGTTTGCTCTTGTCGTGGTTCTATTGCCTTTCGTCGGGATTCAGACACGCTGGGAGTATGTGCTTGCACAATGGGCCATCTTCACACTCATCTCGTATTACGCTGCTACCTATCTTCGCTTCCTGGGACACTATGCGGGCAGGAGTCAGTTTCTAGAGTACAATGCGCTCCCGACAGCAATCTTGTGTACAGTTATCGTCTGGGAAACCCCCGCTTACTGGAAGCTAGCTGTGGTGGCAGTTCTTCTGCTGCTATCACTCATCCAGAACGTCAGAAGCTGGAGGCGAGTGCGAATCTATAGTCGGAGCGACGATCAATCACTCCTGGAAGGCATCTTCGACTACCTGAGAAAGTCGGAGAAAGATGGCGTGATCTGCCTGCCATCATCTCACACCTTCGCTATACCCTATTTTACCGGCAAGAAGGTATTCTACACGATGAGCGCGCGGAAATACGAGAAGATCGCGGCTTTCTTTCCCGTCCTGACAACCCCGCTAGGCACCTTGTCGCGCGAATATGGCATATGTTTCGTCATAGTTGATACCATGGTTGTTCCTGTTGAGGAGCTCGAGCTATCAGGGTTCAAACGTGTCATGGAACGAAATGGCTACCTTCTGCTCGAGAGGTGCGCGTAGAACCGGCGTGACGACATTGGATCACATCGTCTTTGGAGATCGGCTGTGAAGAGAATGGTTCGTGTCTTGTTTGTGGTCGCCTCATCTAAACATGCGTTCATCCTTAAGATGATCGAGCACTTCTCAAGCGAAGTCGAATCGATGGTCGTTGTTCCATCCTACCCCTACACGAGTGCGCGCAGCCGTCAAGGAATGATGATTGAGAAGGTCTCCGGGGTTCTCTTCGGCGGAGGAGAGGTTCTGGAGGCTATTGCGAAATTCAAACCAACCGTCATCTACAGCGACAGTCCTCTCTACGGATCGCAGTCGAAGATCCTGCAACGGATAGCTAAACAGCGTATCCCAACCATCGTTCACTTGCGAGGTGATCTGTGGCGAGAGTTCTTCGGGTGGTTCCAGCGCTCTCGCCCGAAAGCGAAACTGCTAGGGTCAGCAGTCTACTTCAACGGCATGCTCGGGCTTCTTCTCGCAGACACTATCACCCCGATATGTCGGTGGCTTGAAGGAGAGGTTCTCAGGCATCTCCCTTGGAAGAAGACCGAAGTCGTCTACCAGGGCGTGGATCCGGCAGTTTTCTTTCCAGATCCGGGTGTCGGACTTGGCTTAGAGCACCCAGCAGCGGTGATCATTCAAAACCACTCGGTATACCAGAAGACTCTGGGATTGCTGCAGTTCAGAGAGGTTGTTGCGAGACTACCGAGCGTTCGTTTCTACATAGCTACCGGGGAGGACATGGTGCAGAGGTATCTGCCGTTGGTTCGAAATGCCTACTCAGGTCTCGAGAATGTACACTTCGTTGCGGGCATCGGCCACCCTTCCGGAGTGAGGAGCCTACTTGCCGGCTCGGATCTGTACGTGTTACCATCTTGCCTGGACTGTTGCCCCACGACGATACTGGAAGCCTCCTTGATGGAAAAACCGGTATTGGGGAGTCGTGTCGGGGGAATTCCCGAGATCATTCGTGACGGCTACACAGGATGGAGTATTGACAACAACAATACGGAAGATTGGGTGAACAAGATAAGAATGATAGTCGATGATACCGGGCTTTCCGGAAGACTTGGCACGCAGGGAAGGCAATGGGTGTGCAAGAACTTTGCTTGGCCTAGGATAGCATCCCAGGTTGAGAGGATACTCAAAGAAGTCGAGACCTAACTTGAACTCAGACAATGACGAAAAAACGCATGTCAGGCCATGTCAGGTGTTCTCTTTCTCTCCGAAGAACATCCTGTACCACAACTCCAAATTCAATGTTCGCCAGACGCAGTTGGCCTCGCTGTTCGTAAGTCGAGTTTTTGTCAGAAGCTTTCTTGGAACATTCGGATCATAGAACCTTGATGCTAGCAAGTCCGACTTGGAGAAGAACTCACGAAGCGGCGCTCGTAGCTCATTCTCTATCCAATTCCTCTCCGGAGTCTCGAAGCCGATCTTGCTTCGCCGCAGTCGTATCTCTTCTGGAAGAATGCCGCTCATCGCGCTACGAAAGATGTGTTTAGTCCACCCGTCGCGCAGCTTCCTGTCCAGTGGCAGTGCTGCGACATACTCAAAGAACGGCCTATCAAGGAATGGGACACGTGCTTCGATACTGTGCCACATGGAATTCTTGTCTTCATAGCGTAGCAAGGCGGGAAGACCACGTGTGCTCGTAAGTACTTCAAGAAAACCTGGGAGGTCATCCTCTTCGGGCTGAACATGCTCTGAGCCTGCACTGCCACCCTTGGGATTGTCGGCAGCGCAATGTTTCTCGGACACGGTTTCAGTCTCAGATCTCATAGATTGTGGTTCTTGCACCAGCAACTTTCCGTAGTTCAGCAGTCGCCTGAAGTAGCCAAGGATGCGTGGCTTGACGAGCGGGGCGACGAGGTCAATGCTTCGGACTCCTTCAAGCAGCAGGCGATGATACATTCCGTGTTTCCGAAGCATGAGCAAGTAATGAAGGTAGAGCGGTATGTAGCCGCAGAGTAGCTCATCGCCACCTTGACCATCAAGCAGCACTGTGACTCCTCGTTCCCTGGCACGCTTCATGACTCGGTACTGAGCGTAGACACTCGTGCTGGCGAAAGGTTCTTCCTGACACTT
>Ga0315280_10002784_pt1 | contig 27906 bp, 25 predicted proteins | sample YL17G06_40_MG_FD_203697 | JGI IMG/M metagenome (GOLD analysis project Ga0315280, IMG submission 203697) | Sediment microbial communities from Yellowstone Lake, YNP, Wyoming, USA - YL17G06_40 | ecosystem: Environmental > Aquatic > Freshwater > Lake > Sediment | place: USA: Wyoming | collected... | reverse complement strand
CTTCACCCTCAACATAAAGCTCAAGAAGTTTCTTCACGTGTTCCGCTATTTTCTCTCTCAGTTCTCGGTCACCTTTTCGCAATTTGATAAGGATGTTATCCCCCAACCTGCCTACGTACATCGTTTCTGTCTCATCCATTTCTTCTTCTGTCTTTGTTTCTTTCTTCTTCCTCACGACATTTGTTTCTTTACCTTTCTGACGAGTCACTTCCAACTCTTCTTTTCTATACTCAGCTAACGATGTTGAAATAGTCATACCAGCTTTCTGAGCCAAGAAAACAAATATCTTCGTTCCCTGTTTCGCTGTGGAGCGTGCCATCCCATATTCAGTTATTAGTTTGTTAACGGCATCGTCAGCTAGAGCCTTCTCAAGCTCAACCTTAGATATTAAAACAGAGTAGGCATCACGAACCATTTTTTCGAAGTTTGTCGTGTATTCCTCCCCGACTACTCTCAGACTGCTCATTCGCTCCATCGCTTTGCCATTTTCATCAATTAAGCCTAGGAATCTCAATCCATTGATGACCTTGTATTCATTGCCAGCGGCAATATCATTAGTTTTGAGAAATGAGGAATCTACTTTGTCAATTTGAATTCTCTCTAGCAATTTGAAGAATTTGTCATACCACATAACGGAACCATAAGGTGGTTGAATTTGTTTTGTGGGGCTGGTTGTTTCTGCGTCAGACATTCAATTCACCAAGCTGAATATTCTGTTTTGAATATTTAAAACTCCTGCTTTTTCTCTCTCCAAAACAAATAGATGCTTCTAATCATCGTGGGAACTATCAAAGTACAGATAATAGCTCCTTGAGGAGTGAAATTCCATTCCTTTCCAGTTTCTTTGTCTGGGTTGTGATGGGACATATTTCTAAGTGCACCTATCCCGTGACAAAGATGTAACTGGTTCGTCAGCATATTACCTTTCTCCGTCCCTCTGATTTCGTTAGCATATTCCATAGTGCCATCACATGCTTTAACATCTGCACCAGTATCTTCACCATACGCAAATAGGAAATGCTCAAACGTCTGGCAAGCCTTGTTTGCCGAACCCCTCGGGTCTGTCTCATAATTCAGTAGGGCGTCGGACAAATCGTCTATTTCGATCTTCTTTTCGGTCAAGTATGCATAGGCTGGCGGACTCATTGTTTCAATGAGAAAGATGCTGGCCTGTAAATTGGCTCTCAGAGCTTTGATAAGACTTTCGACATATTCTGAGGGTAGTCCTTTCTCTGCTTCTGGTATTGAGAGTTTCCCAAATGCGTCGACAATGATTAGACTTGTTTGTAAACCCCAATTTCTGAACGCTTTCTGGATTCTTTCCTTTGGAGATTCTATCCTGAAGATTCCGCTAGTCATACTTGCGGACTGTTCCGATGAGTAACCTTTGCTAATGAAGTCAAGATAAAGAAGGAAAGGGGGATAACTTTGTAAGGCTTGTCTTAATGCAACGTGCAGTTGTGACTTCTCACACCTTTTTATCAGATCTCTGTATCTGTCAGAGCTGACGTACTGACCGTCTTGGATGTGGATTAGATCCAATTGAAGGCATTGTGAAATGGTATTCGCTACATAGTTTTCGCTCTTGTCAAAACTTCTCAACAAATCCTTCTTAGTCAATGGATGCGGAGAAGAAGCAACAACCTTAGCGATGTCCATCATGAACTCAGCAGAAACATCCGAAACTGTGAATTGCATTGACATATTCTAGTATAAACAATAGTTCAGCATAAAAAGCCTAAGGCAAATGTTACCGAGGGGAATAGGTGAATTCGACTTTTCCCATTCCATTGATTCTTTCTATTCGGGGTTCCGTCTATCATCTTGGAGCAACGTTCCTCTGAAGCGAAGGCAACCCGCACTTTCACGCACCCTAGCAGTCCCTTCCCTTGAGGGAAGGGGCAGGGGATGGGTGTTAGCACGTATCCAGCCCGTTGGTCGTATTTTGGTGTGTGTGTGGGATAAAACTTTACCCCCAAACTGGCTTGAAGAGACTGATAGACTACTTGCCTCTTCTAGAGAACGAGAATGCCAAGAATGACCATGATGATGCCAACGATGCCTGACGTTGTAATAGCGATTTCTCCACGCCCTTTGATTTTTATTTTTGTTTTGCGCCCAGGTCCCAAAGCGAGGAAAACAGCTCCCGTTGTCAGCAGTATTGCAGAAGCAAGCAAATTGTAAAGACCGCCCATTCTCACTCAATATTACTTTCTATGGCTCTTGTTAATAATCTTTAGCGCGCACGTAATTTGGTTGGCGTGTGGTGGTTAGGACAAGGTTTTATTCCAAACCGAACTTGTGCTTTCTTTTCGAAGGCAAAGTCCCCGCACTATCGCCTGTCTTCATTATTCTAGGTTTGAGAGTGACAAGGCTCGAACGAGTCTGATCTGAGAGCACAAAATCACGACAACATAGAGATTAGAGACTTGACCGTTAAGGAAATGCGCGCGACTACTAAACAAAGCATAGAAAAAAGGAGTGGATTAGCGTGTTATCCTTGCGTTTGTTCAGCTGTAAAGACAAGTGTGTCTAGCAGCACTTGCCCTCTGTAGAATTCGGTTCGCGCATAGACTTCCCATTGACCAGCAAAACTCGGGTCTTGGGGAACGCTGAAGAGTACTGAAGCCACGCCAGTTGAATCCGTCTGCGCTGTCAACACTAGAACCGTGGTTCCGTTGAATCTTACCTCAAAGCTCACCAGCTTATCCACGATCAGCGACTCGTTCAGTATGCCAAGAATCATCGCACTCAGACTGACATTCTCGCCTAAGAGGAAAGACCCGCCGTAGACATTCGGTCCATAACCATCTTTTTGCGTGTGCACATCAAGCACCATTGGTGGTAGTTGGACTTCGAATCTGGCACATGCCTCTATCAGTCGCCCGTAAGCTTCGAAGCTCACGTAGACATGCCAGTATCCGATGACGCCGTCTACAGGCCGCCACGGTATCTGAAACTGAATGGAGGCGTCACCCCACATATCCGTGGTTACTGACTGCTGGAGGAAATAACTTCCGTTGGAGCACAATACTCCGACGTTCAGTTCCACGGGATATAACTCATATTCGCCCCCGTAGACGTGCATGTCCACAGTAACGGAGTCCATTGGGTTGAAATTCACGCTGAGGACTCCATATCTTTTCGTCGTTACAAGCATACTGGCCGTCATCATCCCACAGCCAATAAACAGCGAGTCGCTGACAGTTTCGTTTTCCATCTGAGCAGCTGCTGAAATGCTCCAATTGCCTACACTTGATGAACCAGAAGGAATCGTATAGTTGACCTTAGCAATCCCCAGATCGTCGGTCAGTGCTGAATCCGTTACTGGGCTTCCGCCGTAGTGGCATATTGTGAACGCAACCTCAGTCTGATTGATGGGCAAGCCGTCACCGGTCAGGTAGGCAAAAAGCTGAACAGTTTCGCCTGGACCGAAGAATCCCCCAAGCTCGTCGGGGCCTAACCCACCCCGCTGAGTGTACAAATCCAGCATTCTCCAAACAGGAGGAGTCACTTCTTTTTGGCATCCAAAGAGCATAGAATCGCTAACCGTCTCATTGTCAACATGTGCAATGGCTGAAATGCTCCAATTCCCCAACGCAGAAGCGTCTGAAGGCAGCGTGAAGTTGATTTTGGCTTTTCCTGAAATGTCGGTCAACGCAGATTCCACCGTCTCGTTTCCGTTGGGATCTCTCACATTGAACACAACCTCGGTCGTGTTGATTGGTGAGCCGTTGGCAGTCAAGTATGCGAATAGCTGAACGACCTCTTCCTGCTCAAAGATTCCGCCGGACTCGTTGATCCCTAAGCCCCCGCGCTGAGTGTACACGTCCAGAACCCTCACCGTGACGATGGGGAGACTTGCGATCCGACACACGAAGACCAAAGAATCGCTGAGGGCCTCGTTTTCCACTTGGGCAACTGCTGTGACACTCCAATTACCTAAAGCTGATTCTTCGACAGGAAGTGTTATGTTGACATTGGCAATTCCAGAATTATCTGTCAATGCCGACTGGACTGATTCGCTTCCAGCAGGATCGCTCACCGTGAACACGGCTTCAGTCTGATTGATGGGGAACCCGCCAGCAGTCAAATAAACAAATAGCTGAACAAATCCGCCTGGGCCGAAGAATCCGCCGGGCTGGTTGGCGCCTAAACCACCATCCTGAGTGTATAGGTCTATCGCCCTTTGAACAGGAAGAATCACTTCTTTGGCCTGACACTCAAGAGTAATTGAATCGCTCAGAGTTTCGTTCTCCACTTCCGCAACTGCTGTGACACTCCAATTGCCTATGGCTGATTCATCAGTAGGAAGCCTGAAGTCAAGCCTAGCATTTCCTGAGCTGTCCGTTATTGCAGTATCCACAGTTTTTCCTTCAACGGGATTTCTAATTGTGAACGACACTTCAGTCTGGTTGATTGGAAAGCTGTCAGCAGTTAGGTAGGCGGAGAGCTGAACGGTCTCGTTTTGTTCAAAGATTCCTCCGAATCCGCCTGCTCCTAAGCCGCCTCGTTGTGTATGCAGATCCAAAGTCCTTACGACTAGTTTCCGCGGGGGCTCTGCTATGAAGGAGTAACTTGCAAAACCCAATCCGATTCCAAGCATGATGGCTAAAAGTGCTGCGATAATTACTTCTCTACTCATATTCATCTTTTTTCACCGAGAAAGAATGGTGCATGCTTGAATTTAATTCTACGTTTTTGTACATGATTAAACCCTTTTTGAACAGCTGTGCAACTTGTTTGAACAGCGATAGTCAAAAATAATCCAGAAACACATTCTCTCTGTGAGGAAAAGGGCTGTTGACCGACCAACAGGATGTTTTGAGGGGGCTCACGCTCAAGATCTACAAGTTCATCCTGAAAAACGCTAGCCCCTCAGGCATACGGGAAATCCAAAGAGCCTTAAACCTCAGCAGCCCAACACTAGCCCTCTATCACGTGAACAAGCTCGAAGACGCTGGCCTAATCAAGAAAAACGGAGCAGGCTACGTTGCCGACAGGATCGTGCTCGAAAACTGTGTCCGCCTAAAAAGAACCCTCGTCCCACGTTTCTTCTTCTACACAATCTTCCTCTCAGTCTCGCTGGTCATCTTGACAGTGTTTCTGAGACCACCAACACTGACGAGAGAGTACGTCTTCTCAGTCGCAGCCATTTCTGTTGGAACTGTAGCCTCAGCCTTTGAAACCATAAGAGCCCACTCATCGAAATCACTGTGAAAGCTGAACCGCCTTCTGGGAATCTTGGCAAAGCATTTATTGCTTTTCATCAGTTGTCTAGAGTTGAAATCTGTTGACGTGATAGCATGGCCACAGTACGAAAAATGAGCGTTGAAGATGTTGAAGACGCCACAAAAGTCTCCGCAGCATCATTTGAAGATGCATGGAACCGCTATGAGAGAAACTACTATCCACGCAAAGCCTTGGAATTTGATTTTTCACGGAATACTCCTGAGAACTACAGGAAACGGATTGAAGAACCCAACGATTTTCTTTTTACAGTGGAAGAAGAGGCAAAAATAGTTGGAGTGGCGATTGGAGGAATGCTGCGCGGGAACGAAAAGGAGGGCGGTCTTGCCTTGCTTTCGTCCATATGCATTCACCCATTGCATCAACGCAAAGGACTAGGCGAAGCTCTACTCAACCACATCGTAGAATATTGCAGGCAGCAAAAATGCCACAAGATAACCTTGTACACTCTTCCAGTCCTAGTTCCTGCAATGAATCTTTATCTCAAGCTAGGGTTCGTACCAGAAGCATACTTGCGCAAAGAATGGTGGGGCATAGACTTCCTAAAGATGAGCAAATGGCTGTAAAGGAAAGGTCAGATCTTCAGAATTCAGTTCGCATTATCTATGAATCTGGGCTCGAAATCTGCTCGAGATTATCAGAGTCCACATCTTCAAAAACAGCTGGCATCCCGTAGAATCCGTAGCTTAACACGAGCCACATATGGCGCCCCAATTGCCAAAAGCACAGCCCACACGATGCCTCAACCAACAACAACTCACAACTCAACCGAAAATCACCTGCAACCAGCGAATAATACAAGCCACAACAAACCAGCGCCTAAGCCTCACTCAACCCTCACAAAACAAACGCTCTCCCTCCATTTCTCTGCAACCTTCCCTCAACCATCAGTTCTCTCTGTAGGCAAAGCCTCATTCGCCTAACCCAAATCCGCATCGGCGAAGACTGCAGCAACCCACAACAAGACTGCCAGACCTCAACACAATCTGTCTTATAATACCAGTCTGTAGAGAGTTTCCAGAAACGGTTTATAAGACTCCAACATAACACTGCAACATGGTGAGGGTACCTAAAGATCGTGTGCCCAGCGGACCACGTGGTCTCCAGAGGAGGCAACGCCCGTGACACAAAAACAACGGCACACGACACCTGAAACCGCTATTCTTGAAAGAGAAGAGTCATCTCTTTCAGAAAGCATTGCAAAACAGACTCAGCCTTAAAGTTGCATCTGTAAAGAACATCCAGCAATAGTTTATAAGCAACTCATAGGATCGTAGAGTGGATGAGGGTACCTAAAGATCGTGTGCCCAGCGGACCACGTGGTCTCCAGAGGAGGCAACGCCCGTGACACAAAAACAACGGCACACGACACCTGACTATTCCGCCTTTCCTAAGGAAACCAATAGTATGCTTTCGGTGGGCTTCCTGCATACTTCCTCATTTTACGCATATCAAAGGGCAAAAGCTGAAGAGGATCCAAGCATTCAGCATCGTTCATCCTTGTTCTGATCATGCCAACCATGATATCCGAGACCTGAATGGACTTTGATTCATGAGAACGCAAATTGGCGTACAGAGGCGTATACGGTTCATAACCTCCGTCCTTCCTTGCCAGCGTCTGGACTAAAAGCCTAACTATATCTTCAGGTGCTAACGGGTGAAAATCAGTATCACAGTGTATAGGGATTCCATTTGTCTTGTCCAGAAACCCCTTTTTCAGCGCAGGCCGCAACCCTTTCTGCCTAGGATCTCTTTCGTACCCTGAAAAACACCCCTCAACCAAATTCCTGAACAAGTTCTGTATCTTATCTCTCCGGTCAATGAGCGCACTTGTTCTTATAACCAGCAATCCATCACAGCAGACTGAGAGGATAAACTTGAACTTCTCAAGGATCGCATCTCTGTAGGCTTTGTTTAGTCTTGACCAATGCAATTCCCGTTTCTTGTGATCCTTTGGCAAGTTCAAGTGTTTCTCAAGGAAATAGTAAGCACCTTCGGAGTCAGGTATAGAACATATGACGATTACGGTTTCGCTATCTCCGAGTCCGCTCGTGTCTATTCCCACTGAAGGCCGCTGAGACAGATCAGGAATGAGAAAAATGTCCCGATTTGGCTTAATTCGTCTTATTTTTCTTCCACAGTACCCTTTTAGTCCTTGTTCAACCCAACCTTTCCTGACTCTGTAGACCTCACTGCGGGCAAGTGTCTTGAAATCAACATTCAAAGCTTTGATAAGAGCCTCGTAAGAGCTTGACGGAGAACCAGAGATCCTTCGCTGGAAGTCAACGGGTCTAACGAGAGTAGGTTGAAGCTTGAATACTTCTTTCCCAAAGGTGAAATCACCGCCTAGGAAGGCCCTCTCAATAATATCAAAGAATAGCGAAATCCACTTGGCGTCTTTCTTAGCAGACAAGATCACTCTCATCGACAATAATAACAAGAAATAGAAAAGACTTTAGATCGATATTCCAAACGTCCTTCAGCTGCATAGCCATAATCGATTTTGCGCATGGATCACCACGTGGTCTTTACGAGATTACTACGTGAGCACACTACTGCAGGTTAAACCTTCATATAGAGGGGGGGGTAAAATCCCGTCCGTGCACAGCAGAGAAGAGTATTCCAACCGCATGTTTACTGGAACAACTCTATCCAGATTCCATTCGGATCCTCAATGTAAGCCCAACGTCCGCCGTCTGCTTGCATCTCTAAAACAGTCCGATACCCAGCCTTCCGCGCTTCTTCCAGAGCGTTATCCAAATTGTCAACTTTGAAAGCCAAATGATCCAAACCCTCACCCACAACATACTCAGTGTTAAAGAGACTATCCTTCCCATAATAGTTCAGTTCAAGAACGAAACCGCCTTCCGCGCTCACCAAACCCACTGTCTCACCCTTAGTCGGTTCAACCTTTCCCCGACCCTGAACCTTCATATCAAGCAGCTCCGTATAGAAATCAGTCGACTTCTGCAAATCCTTCACTCTTATTCCAACATACGCAAACTTGGACTTCATAATCATCGCCAAAACGTATTCGAAACCTCAATATAAATGACTATCCACTTTTCACTCTTTGACAATAGACGCACCCGAGTCCCAGCAGGATTCCTGAAAACACAAATATGACGCCTCCTATGTCTGTTAAATCAAAAACTTAATCACTATTCACAAACATCTCCTTTGAATATATTGAGAGTCACAAAAAATGTCAGGCAAGGATGTCTCCTACAAAATCGAAACCGAAATCCCCTCCAGCTACAGAGAAAAGCTTCTTGACTATATTCAGCGCAAATACGTATTAGCATCTCCATCACAATTCTCCACCGTTTCCAGAACAACCACAGACGGCTATCCATTCCTGGCTTTTGACGTAGTGGATTCAAATTTGAAACAGAAGCTTCACGTCGAGACCAGCGTCAGCGAACCAATAAACGTGGAAATCACAAGACTCGATCTTGAGGCGTCTGAACAGTGGGTGAATGAAGTCAAAGAGGATATAATGTTTCTAGTTGACCTTTTTGAAGAAGGAGTCAGAGAGAGCACGCTGTATTTTGCGTGGAGAGAAGGCGAAAAAATAGTTCCAGAAGAACATTTTGGAAAAGAAAAGAAAACAATCAATCGCATGTTTCTCGAAACCCAAATCCTTCTTTTCGTTGTTTTCATCACGCTTGGCATGTTCTTGTTTACGATTCTGGGGTGGGTCGCCCCGCTGGTATTGCTGGGAATACAGCTGATCTTCCTCTTTTACTCCAACAAAGTCATCGAGAGAACCGCCGACTGGCACATAACTGAGGAGAATCCCACCATACACTTACTGGAATATCGCCTTCCTCTGGAAGAACATGAATCATTCAAGCAAACTTACTCAAAAGATCAATTGATCGCAATGAAGAAAGAGATGTACGAACAAGCAATGTCCAAGAAAGGCGAGATAGACTGCGAAACAGCCCAAAAAGTCCTGGGAAAATACGGATTCGAATGCAAACCTGAAAACCTCGTCAGCAAGAAAGTCAACGTGTATCAACTGGTAAAAAAAGTCGCCGACAAATTCAAGTTCCACACACCTGAAATCGTCGTCTCCAACACGCTTGTACCTAACGCATCCGCTTCAGGCATAAGCCCAAGCCGCGGAGTAGTCCTAATCACAACGGGTCTTCTGGTGCAGCTCGACGAAGAAGAAATCGTCAGCGTTCTAGGACACGAGTTCGGCCACCTCAAAGGACATGACCCGCTTGCCCTCTTCGGATTGACAGGCGCAGAATTTCTGTTCCGATATTACGTCCTTCTTGCGTTCTTCCCAATCTTCTTCAACTCAATCCTACTCTTCTTAGTGTACTTCTGGGCAATCATGACCCTCATCTTCTTCATAGCAAAATTCTTCGAAGCAAGAGCCGACCTCACATCCGCAATAGTCATAGGACAACCAAAAACACTAGCCAAGTCTCTGGAAAAAATAGGCTTCAAAAGACTGCTCATCGAACGCTTGCCACTGAATCGCTTCCAAGAATGGATAAGCCTCGACCCCCATCCGCCGATATACTTCAGAGTCCAGCGACTGGACAAACTTGAAGAACCAGCACAAGCCAAACATCCGCTTTTCAGATCCGCAAAAGAAGTCATAGCAGGATTTCTCGCAAGCCTCTAGGCACAAGATCTGGCCAACGGCTGTCCTAAAGCCTAGAATTATAAACCACCCACGAGATCAAACTAATCGAGAGAAAAAGACTGAAAATCCGAAAGCTCCTACCAATCACCGTCATAGCATATCTTGGCCTTTCCCTAGCTGCCACCTTAGCCACCTACGGCATATACTATGAGGACACCCGCATCGCCGACACGGCAACACTGTACCGAGGCTGGCCACTCTCGTGGATCATCGAATCAATACCACTTTGGGATTATCAACCACCAGCAAGCAGAGCAGTATGGCACTACTTCCAACCTCTAAACCTCCTCGCAGACATCCTCATCTGGGCAACCTTCTTCCAACTCCCATCCATTTTATTCTTGATGGCAAGAACAAAGAAAACCAACCAGACTTGAGCGACTTCACCTACGCATCCAATAAGGTTTATATTTATGGTGAACATAGCCCTTCTATGGTGAATCTTATTGCAAACTGGAGTGGAAGTCAAGAAAGTGGATTCTCAAGGTCGTCTCATCCTGCCTGCTGACTGGCGCGAATCTGAAGTCGGCGAAAACAAAGAACTCTACGTCATAAAACGAAAAGGATACTTGAAGATCATTCCTATACGCCCAGTTGACCTGACCGAAAACTTTGACAGAATCGATCTAGGCGTGGGCTCCATCAGCAACTGGAAGCAGTTCGAAAGGAAGTTCCACGAGGAACCTACATGACACGCTTTCTCGACGCTAACATATTCATCTACGCCTACTATAAACCCAAAAAAACCCTCACCCAAAAAGAAAAACAGATGAAAGAACAGGCCAAACAAATAATCACAAGCATAAACCAAGGCAAAGAGCAAATAGCCACAACTGTCGTTCACCTATCCGAAGTAGTCAACATCCTCAAACACGGAATGACAACAGAGCAACTCAACAATCTTATCCTCGGTCTATTCATGCAAAACAACATCATAATACAAGGCATAACACGTGAACAGTACCTTGCCGCCTCCGAACTCGCAGACGAGCTCAAACTAGAACCTAACGATGCTCTGGCGGTAGACATCATGAAACAGAATGGCATAGACGAAATCTACACCTACGACGAAGACTTCAACAACATACACGAAATAACAAGACTACCCAAACTTCAGCCAGACCAATAGACTCAAGTTAGCACTATGCAAGCTGAAAGACTGCGAAAGCACATGCCAAATCCGAACAGGCGACCTGAGGATAGACTGCACAGTTCCGTGGAAAGACAAGACAATACTAATCCACATCAGACTCAACAATGTCCTCAAAAACGGCCGACGTCTCGTGGATTCGATAGCTACACGCGCCGCATACAGAAAACCAATTGCCAACAGCACAGCCCACAAGGCACCCCCAGCCAACAGCAACTCATGACCCAACTCAGAATCACCCGCAATCGACGTATAATACAAGCCCAAACAAACCAAAACAAAACCAACAACAAAGACACCCACAACAAACCAGTACCGAAACCTCATACAACCCACAAGACAAGCATTCTCATCGACCACGTTTAACTCTTCCCCAATTCATCTGCAAAGCAGGAGTCAAGACCTTCTCTGAAAAATCAAAAATCTCAACCCGACAGACCTTCGGGCGCCAAGACGCAGAACACGTGGAAGAACAGCTGTTGTTCTTGTTTAACCAAAAAAAGCCTACTCAACATACTCCAAATGTGTCAACGAAACTAGAACACGAACAAGAACAGTCCTTGTTCGAGTACACGCGCAAAAAACTCTCAACAGATTCAGCATATCGAATGAGGTCAGAAGCGGCAATCAATTCCTCGAAACCCAGCAACCACAGAACCGTTACCCACAGCATCAACACAATACTCTTAAATTCCCCATAAATGTACGCTTGCCTATGCACGAATGGGCTTTAGCCGAAGCAATACTTGCCGCAGCATCTGAAGCAGCAGAAAAAGAACACCTGAAAACCATCTCAAAAGTCAAAATAAAACTGGGCGAACTCCAGCAAGTCGAACAAGAAATACTGCAGTTCGCCTTCAAACAACTCAAGACAGGCAAATTCCAGAAAGCCAAATTCGCAATAGAAATGCAAAAGGCACAATTCAAATGCCGGGCCTGCGGCAACGCATGGACTTTCCGCACTGAAACGCTGGACAAAGAAACCTCAGAAGCCATACACTTCCTGCCCGAAGTCGCCCACACCTACATCAAATGCCCCAAATGCGGAAGCCCAGACTTCGAAATCCTCGAAGGCAGAGGCATCTGGCTAGAAACCGTAACAGGAGCACGATAACCGATGCCCGACCCGCGAACCAGCATAATCAACGAAAGACTCAAACAAGCAGACAGAATCATCGCCGTTTCAAGCGGCAAAGGCGGCGTAGGCAAAAGCCTCATCGCAACCACACTTGCGCTGGCCTTAGCCAAAAAAAGGCACAAAGTCGGACTATTTGATCTAGACTTCACAAGCCCATCAACACACCTGATCTTAGGCATAGGAAAACTTCAGCCAACAGAAGAAAAAGGCATAGTCCCCCCTGAAACGCATGGCATAAGCTACATGTCAATAATCTACTACACGCAGAACAAGACAACTCCGCTGAGAGGAGAAGACACATCAAACGCCCTGATAGAACTATTCACAATCACCAAGTGGCCAAAACTGGACTACCTCATCCTAGACATGCCCCCAGGCATAGGAGACGCAACACTAGACCTCATTCGCCTGATTAAGCAAATACAGTTCCTCATAGTGACAACGCCCTCACAACTCGCATTTGAAACAGCCCGAAAACTCGCAGACCTCCTCAAAGAACTGAAAGTCCCAATAGTCGGCGTAATCGAAAACATGAAAACAAGCCGCCGAAGCACCATTCAACAAAAAACACGAAAACTGGGCCTCACTTACATGGGCGAAATACCCTACGACGCAGGAATAGAAGAAGCAATTGGAAATACGAATAGACTTCAAAACACTGCATTCGCAAAAAAAGTGCTTAAGATAGCCACAAAAATCTGATCACCTCTACGCGTAAGCCAAGAAGAGGAAGAAACTGGCCTTGACTTGAGTCAACATGGAGAAGAAGCCTACTCCTAGAGTCGAAAATTCAGCAAGGAAAACATGAATATTCAATCGCAGACTGAAATCCTGATGTGGGCACTACGGACACTTTCTCCGAAAGAGGAAAAAGACTGGCGCGTGTTCACGGAGCAAGCATACACTCATCTTCTCTGAAGCAACTGCATCCAGATACCATTTGGATCCTTTGTGAAAGCCTCTCGCTATGTTTGATAGACGATATCTAATCCTGTAGATCTTAAGGTGACTAATGAGGAGTAAATAGACTAGGCTTTACTATTTTTCTTATTTCGACTGCTGTTTCCTGTTTGCTTGTGCAGCATAGCGTCATCCATCGAGGAGGCCTTTTGAAGTTCTTTCATGTACCATCCTCGTTCGTGGGAGCATAGAAGCCCTGTGGCTATGCCGAAAATTGTCAGTGCGATACCGCTGAATACTAGTGAAAGAGCTAGAAAGGTTCCGGGGTCTGGTTTTGTATAGTAGGGGATTATGATGAACCAGTCAGGCTGTGTGGTTATGTTCAGGGTTGTGAGTATGCCGCCGATGAAGAGTATGGCGCCTGCTACGAACATCAAATAAGACAAAGTTTCGTTGTGCCGTGACTCTTCTGCTTTTTCGTGCAGGTAATCTCTGAATGACATCGAAACACGATAAGTCAAAAACGCTGGATTCATACGTAAGTCTTATTATTCAAGAATAAACATTCGAAAACCGAATCAAAAATCACTGCGGAAAGAGGACTGAATGCTTGTCGCCGATAAAGGCTGTTATCTTCGACTTCATTGGCACGCTCACGAATGTCAAAGGCTACAACCTGGAGGATTCAAAAATGAAGCTGTGCAAAGCCATTCAAGAATCAGGTTTTGATGTGACAGCGGAGAGATTCTTGCAGGCTTACAGCCAGGCTCATGAAAAGTATAGACTTGTGCGATATAATGAGCTGGTCGAGGTGACAAATGCCGTATGGATTTCGGAAGCCTTGAGCAGCCTAGGATTCAGAATCAATCCCGCAGATGAACGCATAAAGACAGCTGTGAATGTCTTCTTCGAAGATTACGTGGATTCGCTTGAACTGAGACCATGCGCCGAGGACCTGCTGAAGGAAGTCTCAAGTAAGTACAAACTTGGTTTGATCTCGAATTTCACGTATGCCCCCGTGATCTACGCTGGAATTAGAAAACTGGGCATAAGCCGATTCTTGAATGCGGTCTTGATTTCAGAGGCAGTGGGCTGGCGTAAACCCAATGTGAAGATATTTCACGAGGCCCTAAAGAGGCTTGGCGTGACAGCGCAGGAGACTGTCTACGTTGGCGACAGCCCCTTAGAAGACATAGCGGGGGCAAAGTCTGTAGGAATGAAAACCGCCTTTTTGCCATCCCAGTTTTATTCCTTGGAAAACCTGCGAGAAAGCGGACAGAACCCAGAGTTGATTGTGCAGGATGTCTGCGAACTGAAAAGAAGGCTCCCAAAGTTGCTGAGCAGCACAGACTAAGATGCGTGTTTGCTGTACCGCTCACCACTGAGCTTGACAGAAATCGTTTGCATAAGTCTTAAATCTGCAAGCAACCGAGAACTATCTTGACATTTACGGGCATACTTGCTCTGGAACTGGTGCTTGGAAACTGCTCTTCGAAAGGTGGGATGTGCTTCGGCCCTAGGGTATGCTCGTTGAATGCAGGGTCGACGATAAAGAATGAGAAAGACAAGAATAGCAGCATTCATTCTGGTCTGGATCCCATTTCTGATAACATCTTACATGTTTGGCCATTCTGATTCGTCGCAGGTTACTCAATATGAGTTGACCTTGAAAGTGGAGACGGATAGGTCGTGTTACCGTCCTGGCGAGCTGGTCGAGGTTCTTGGGATCGTGGAGAACTCTACGGAAAACGCTGTCGAAAACGCTAGTGTAGGTATCCAAGTTGTGGATCCAAGTAACGGCACTGTGTTCTTGGACATCGTATACTCTCTGTCCGACGGAAGCTACAATGATAGTTTTCGCCTGCACCTAGCTTCGCAATTGGGAGAATACAAAGCGTACGTGACAGCTTCAGCATCAGGATACTCAACAGTCGCGAATCAGACTAGTTTCTCTGTGGCAGATCTCAGGGTTCACAACTTCGACACAGGCTTGAATTACTCGACGATTCAAGAGGCGATAGATGCTCCTGAAACCCTCAATGGGCATACAATCTTCGCCGAGAAAGGAACGTATTATGAGCTTGTTGTGGTGAATAAGACCCTTTCTCTCCTTGGAGAAGACAGTGACACAACCATTATCGACGGAAACGGTACTGGCACCGTTGTGTCTATGCAGAGAAGCAACTCGTTACTTACGGGTTTTGCGATCCGAAACGGAAGCACTGGCATCAGAATTTCTCCTCAAAGCGTGGGCGCACTAGAAAACATCACGATACGCCAGAACCTGATAGCCGACCAGACAGGAAGCGGCATCTCAGTCTTCGGATCAGACAATAACAGAATCGTTAACAATACTGTCATGAATTGCTGGGCGGGAATCTCGTTGAGCGTTGCAGCATCGAACATAATAAGAAGAAATGTCATTGCACACAATACAAGAGGGATTTCCTCAGGGCTTCTGATAGTCATGTCGTATTCGTTGGTGAGCGGCTGGAGAAACAGCATCTTCGAGAACCTGATAACGGAAAATGCATGCGGCATCAACATCACCAACCTCGAGGGCGAGATGATCTGGCACAACAATTTCTTAGAGAACACAGTCCAAGCTTACGTTCTTCAACAATACCAGATCAATGTCACGAATGTTTGGGACGACGGTATTGAAGGCAACTACTGGAGCGATCACAGTCTGATCGACACGAATCGTGACGGAATCAGTAACATTGAATATCAAATAGAAACAAGCAACATTGATCGGTATCCCCTGATGGGCATGTTCTCCAGCTTCAGCACGCCGGTCGGTTGTAACGTGAACGTCATTTCTAACTCAACCATAGAGGATTTCGATTACTTCGAATCAAACGGCACAATCCGACTTTATGTTTCCAACGCAACTTCAAATCAGAATATCGGCTTCTGCAGAATCTGCATTCCGCATTCCCTGATGAACGAAACGTATCAAGTCACCATCAACGGCATGGAACCGCTATATGCAGACTATCAAATCCGCAATAATGAGACCCATACATGGATATACTTTGAATACGAGCACTCAACGCTCGAGATAGTAATAGTCCCAGAGCTGGCACTACAGATCATAACGTCATTAGTCATAATGGCGATGACCGCTACAACAATCGCTTATAGGAAAAGGCACTGCCGATCGCTCCCTTCTGCATAGTGAATTGTTGGTGCGGTCGCCGAGATTTGAACCCGGGTCGTCAGCGTGGCAGGCTGATGTCCTAGACCAAACTAGACTACGACCGCACATTACTCTGTTAGAGGACAAATTGCAGAAGTTGTTATTTTCCTTTTCTGAAGAACCGCTTTGATACAAAACCTTTCGCATCAGAATCTTGATACTGCACTTTCTAGTTCCTTTGAATATTGATGATTTTTCGAAGAAAAGGATTAAGAACTTGACGAATATCTTGGTTTCCAGCAGAAACTCCGGAGAAAGGAAGAAAAACACTTGGGATTTCTTGATCCGCTGACCGCAATCATAGTCACGTTCTGTTTTATCGGAGTGCTGATTTACAAGCGAGTTAATCTGGGCATAACGTTGAACGCGGGAGCCTTACTTCTGGCCCTGCTTGCGCTCGACCTTTCGACGATTGGGACCGTGCTAGTGGACACTACCATCAACCCGCTTACAATCTCGCTTGTCGCCGCATCGTTCGCAATAATGTGGCTGAGCCTGCTGTACAAGGAAACCAGAGTCATAGACACTCTAAGCGAAAGCCTCAGCCGACTCGTCAACAACTCAAAACTCATAATCAGCGTGCTGCCCGCGGTGATAGGGCTTTTGCCAGTCGGCGGCGGAGCGTTGATGTCGGCGCCACTCGTAGAAGCCGAAACTGAAAAACTCGGAATGAGCCAAGAAAAGAAGACTTATGCCAACCTTTGGTTTAGGCACACGGTTTTTCCAGTTTATCCAGTCAACCAAGTCCTCATACTGGCAGCCTCTCTGACAGGACTAACTGTCACGGCACTCGTAACGCGCCAGATTCCCGTAGTGATTGCAATGGTCGCAGTCGGCTACTTCATAGGCTTGTGGAAGACCCCTAAAAAGCCCGAAAAAGAGAAAACTATCACGAACCGCCGTGCAGAATCGAAACGCCTCCTCGTCACGTTCTTGCCGATCTTGGCAACGATGGTAGCTGTCATAGCCTTCGGCATTGATGTATCAATAGGGGCATTTATCGGAATAATCGTCCTCCTCCTCATCGCAAAACCCAACCTGAAAACTCTCATCAGACCACTCAGAAACTGGGGGATCTGGGGAATCACCCTAGCAGCGTACGGAGCATTCCTACTAAGAGACGTTTCAATGAAAGCCGGAATCTCACAGATCTTCGGCTCAGTCGTGACGAACGGAAGCATCGACCTCGTCTGGCTTCTGATAGCCATCCCAGCGTTCTTCAGCGCAGTAACTGGCGCCGTATCCGGAGGCCTAGCTCTGGGCACATCTGTCTTGGGAATTGCCACTTATACGCCTAAGACAGCGTCTTTGCTTTACATGGCCAGCTACTTGGGCTACGTGGCCGCGCCGACCCATCTATGCTTGATTCTTACCGCTGAATACTTCAAATGTCCTCTTGGCAAGCTGTACAAGTACCTTATACCATCATTGACTGTCTCGTTTGCAACGACAATATTAATGTATTATCTCGTTTAGAATGCACAGAAATAGCCCGTGTCAGCCAAGAGCTTTGCTCAGAATGGCGACAAGTAAAGATATCTTCCGCAGACTTCGTTCTCCAGTGTGCTCACCAACATGACAGAAAAGTTTTTTGCCTCGAAGAAATATCATTGGGGCGAGTAACTGATCGGAACGAAGGAGTTTTCGAGTATTCCTGAAGAAACATTCGGGCAAACTAAAGGCGAAGCCAAGAGAGTCTTGATCAAAGAAGTGGAAGATGTTGAGTAATGACTGGGAAAATGTTCCTCGGCATGAAAATCTTGGAAGATGAAGAGTCTAGTCCGACAAAACTGAGAGATGTTGAATTGAGGCTGATTTCCGAGCTGATGAAGGGCTCTAGGAGAAGCGACAGAGAATTGGCGAAATCTGTTGGAACTTCCCAGCCGACGATAACTAGGACAAGAACCAAGCTGGAAAGAAAAGGCTACATCCGAGAGTACACCATGATACCTGACTTTGCGAAGCTCGGATTTACCGTAATGTCAGTAACGTTTGCAACTTGGGACAAGAAACTGACCTCCGAAGAGTACGTTACATTGATGGAAGCAGGCAGAGCATTAGACAAGAAGAAGAGGCTAAGCGTAATCATGGTGTCAAGAGGAATTGGCGCAAACTTCGACTTGATGATCATCTCGCTTCATGAAAGCTATTCAGCCTCCCAGGAATTTGCCGGTGAAATCAAAAGGATGCCATATTCTGAGAGACTCAGTCTTCAACATTTTATAGTAGACCTAACACAAAACCCAACCTACCGCACCTTGACCTTTTCTTCTTTTGCCGAATACCTATTAGGATATGCAAGAACTGGAAAAAAAGGAACAGCGCCATGAGCGCCCGCAGAGTCGGGAGAGATGAGTTGAGAATGCTTTCTAAGCTGCAACCACGGCCGAAATGAGCTAAGAATTCCACGATTGATAAAAGATCCTAAGTGCCGAGGGCAGGGTTTGAACCTGCGACGACCCGGTCTTCAGCCGGGCGCTCTCCCAGGCTGAGCTACCTCGGCGACATCCGTTCACACAGAATGAAAGACGAACATGTTTTAAAGTTTTCTGAACTTGTAAAGAGGAGAGGTGGGTGCAAGCGCCTTGTTAAAGGCGCATTAGGGAGGGAGAGGAGAAAGGAGGGACATTACCTTGCCTTTAACTTGCACCCTTAGTATCTCTGAGACAGTTCCTTTTTAAAAGGATTATGAAACAATGTTTCATGAAACAATGTTACCTAAAAGACAGGATTTACCATGGTTTCTATCGTACGCTGGAAGGGAAACGTTGTTCCGAACTAAGTTGGGAACGCCACAGCGAAAATGAGCATCTAGAAAAGCAGATAGTTGGCTAGGAAGTAACCGATTAGAGCAGAGCAGAAGAAGCACAAGCCGATCAAAGCCTTGTCAACTTTCTGTTTCCTCTCAAAATCCTTCCTGTCACTAAAACGATCCAAGCCAAGTTCACCTTGCTTGTCTCTTTGAAAACGTCCAGAGAAAGGCTTTATGAAATGAAGATAAGTATTTGAAATTCGACAGCAAAGATTATGAGAGCTAAACATACTAGATTCAAACACCACTGGGCCCGTAGTCTAGTTTGGTAGGACGTCGCCCTCACGCGGCGAAGGTCCCCGGTTCAAGTCCGGGCGGGCCCACCAAACCCTGGACTATGCGTTAAAAAGACGTGACGTACATGGTCTTTTGCCCATCGTATCCAGACACAATACATCGCATCAGACGCTGTCTGAGTCTGCCCTAGCTCAGACGTCATTGATAGCCACTAGAAAGGTTGCAGCGCTAACCCGTAAGCTTTCAGAAAGCAGTGCTACCGAAGTAGCAAAAGCTGTACCCAGCAACGTTAGCCCAAATCCAACCCTTGGTTCGGCAACAGCGATATTCAATCAAGTCAAACCAGTCCTTCAAATCTGCAATCATGCGGATTTTGCTTCGACGATCTTTTTTTGTCTTCGTTTCTGGATCTCTAGAGCCATTACTAGAGCTATGGTAGTCATGGCTGTCGCTAAGGCAGATAGTTCAATTAGATTGAGCCAAGTCCTTTGCACCCGCGGCGTGGGCTGATCTAGCAGGCTCCAGTGCCCTGTCGCGTTGAAGATGGCCATGGCATAGTAAGAGTCTGTTGGCGGTCCAGTGTCACCATGGTGAAGACCATACCGCTCAGATGTTTCTATATACGAAAGTCCATCTGGATGCCAAAGATCACCAGGATATGGAATCGGCCAAGAATTATCCAAGTGTAGCATCTGGTATTCTTGAAAGCGATCCTCAATTTTCCCGACGGCGTTCTGGGCTTCGTCAAGCATGCCAACATGATGTAGTATCATCACCGCTTCAAACGTAAACGCAGGAGTTCTATAATCGTAATCCTTGTGGATGCTTATCTCGCCTGTTATGTTGCCTTGGCAAGCGATTATGTAGTCTTTCATTTTTTGTTTGTCTTCTGCAGAAATGGTATCCAGTCGCCCCAAAGCTTCGAGCGTGCTTACTGCGGCAAACGTGTAGGGTACGCCCGTACCGTATTCGTCAACTTCAAAAGGATTGCTTCGGAGCGGAGACCAGTCGGGTATAGGCATGTAGCTGGCATCTGGGTAGGGCATGAACATGCCATTTTCAGCTTGGCAATGCATAACCCACTCGAGAATCTTAGTCGTGTTAATCACTTCTAACCTGTTAAGCTCCTTGAGAATTTGGACGCCTGCATACGTGGTCAGCACGTTTGGAATGCCGTAGGCTATATTGTCGTTGAAGCTTCGGAAAACCATTGGAAACCGGGAACTAGCATACTGCCTGCCATCAACCTCAGTCACAAGCTCGTGAAAAGCGCCAATGGAACCGTTATACCTTTTTGTGACAAAGTCCATCATCATTGTCTGATTGATCCTATCCAAGGCATCGTACAAGTTTAAGACTCGTACTACTTTGTACGTGCTGTAGAGGTCACATCCCAAAAAAGTGCCGTAGCCGTCAAACATTGCTCCAAATCCGCCAGCACCTGTGTCTTTCTGATATTGTTTGTAGGCGATATATCTTAACGCCTGATCAACATCCACAAAGTGCGAAGCATTTAGCATCTTAAGCACCAACAAAGCATCACCTGTGCTCAACTCGCTCACGTAACGGCGTTCCCACCAGTAACCGCCACCGGGCGAGTCATACCAATGGAAAGCGCCTATCTGTCTAATTTGTCCAGCGCTAAGCGTTCTTATTAGCGCGGATTTTCTGGTTTCCGTTAGGGCCTCGGTTCTCACATAAGCCAGGAGCGTAGAAATAAGTAGGGAGATAATGAAACTGGCGACGACCACTGCTAGGATCACGCGTTTTGTGCTCATTTTCGCCCATCTGCTTAGATGCCCCAATCTACCTCAAACGTTAGCTGTCTCGTGTTCGACATTTCATAGACTCTCCAATCAGTATATAGCTGGCTCCATAAACCTGTCCATGAAGTCATCAAGGTGTCAAATGTGTACGTCCTTATTCCCGTATGTTCTTCACCATACATCCTGATTTCTATGAAGAAGACTATGGTTCCTTTATCATTCGAGTCTGAGTCTATCCATGTCCCCTTGGCCCAAGCATGATCTTGTGGACCCGGAGCACTTTCCCAAACTGGCTGAAAGTACTGTATTATAAGAGGCACCGCGTCCAATGCTGGCCCAAGAACCACTCCGTACACAGGGACGAAACCTGCGAGGGTAGAAATGGCATACCAGTGCCAGTCATTCATAAACTCGGTGTCCTCTCCAAGGTCAAGACCAGATTCATCTTCACGGATAACGTATCGCACATCACTGGCGTCAGGAAGCTCAATGTCTGCATGACTCAAGAACCAGTAAGCGTTTCCCACCCCATGCGGAGTTCTTGGATAGTGCGCCCCAACTGTGAACAGGCAGCGAACGTATGTATAAGGACCCCTGTCGTCCATATTCCGACCTCTGTCTGCTGCTCTCATTACCACCCCGAAGCCAGCAGTATGAATCGAGTAAGTGCCGTCTTGTTGAATCGTTGGCAAGGCAACGAAAGTTCTAGCTTCTTCTATCGCTAGAGCTGTGGCAACGTAGCCTTTGAGCCAGTCGTCATCAAATGTATCTGGTGTTCCATCCATGTCAGGATCTTTCGAAAAACCGTTGTGAACGAAGATTCCGGGCTGGTTTGCGGTACCCATTTCTGTCACGTTCATGGCTATGGTGGCTGTAGCCCATGAGGCATCGCCTTTATCTTTGTAGAAGAACATGTTCCACGGAATCGCGGCGTTTCTATCAATCGGTCGGAATGCACTAACGTTCCTGTGTCCATCAAAACCAAGATACGTGTCCCAGAATCCACTCCTTTCCACATAATCGAATCCCAACTCCGCAACGTGACCGTCATTGGGCTTGCATTCAACGTCTTTGCCCAGGTATTGTTTGAGCCCGTCTTGGCATGGCTGCCGCGGGTGATCCGCTGACGGGTTGTAGCTCGGTCCCATCAGGCTCCAGAAGGCAACGTTGCCGAAGTAGTAGAAGCTGTACCCAGCCACGTTAGCCCAAATCCAACCTTTGGTTCGGCAGCAATCCTCAATCAGGTCGAACCAGTCCTTCCAGTTCGCGTTCATGTCCACTGGATGACCCGTGCCTCCGCCTTCGCCCATGCCGCCGAGCATCTGATCGGTTCTCTCTGAATAATAGCCCTTGGCCACAAAGATAAAGTCTCGCTTCAAACCAGAATCATTCAACTCGGGCAAACGAAAACTCAAATCAATGTCAAAGCCGTACCTCAGACGAGCGCACACGCCATCATCGTACAGCAGATCACCTAACGTAGCGTTGATTCCGCTGTAATCTTGGACGGAAACAAGCTCACCTTCATGAACCGCAACGCTGGATTCCGCTGAAGTGTCAAACCCTGCAAAATCAATCCAAGAACTTCCATTGAACAACAATCGAAACCTGCACTCAGAAAGGGGATCAGGCAGGCAGCTGCTCAAGTTCAGAACGCACGTGCTCCAGCAGACCCGAGGCATCACCGAAGCCACAGTCTCCCACAAGCCACTATCGTTAAACCTCTGAACACTCACGACGCCTTGAGCCTGAGTGCCCATTCGCAGGATCAGCTTGGCACCCAAAGATACGTTCAAAAACCCAAAACTCAAATCCAGCCAGTCACCATCCAAAAACTGCCGACCCCGATCGTCCGCCTGCATCAGCCACCACGCCACATCAATACCGAAATAAGCATTACCAATCTCATGCGCATAGGCTTCTAAAGGCAAATGCGGATTTTCATACGTCAAAACCGAACCATTGGAGTTAAGACCTATTCCCACGCTACGCTGATGGTCTACCCCCAACAGTTGCACATAGTCAAAGAAACTCTGCTTGTCTCCACTTTCACTCAGTCGCAACAAGTAGTTCCCATGGGCATCTTGCTCCAGCTCATTCTCCAAGCGATAACGATCCACGATAGAGCCGTTTGACTCAGCCAGAATTGTGTTGTCTTTCACAAACCCTATGTATGTCCCAGCGTATACGTAGGGACAAAGCCGCTTGTATAATCCAGGCGCTGTGTAAGGAGCATCACAAGGATTGTCCTTGCCGATATAATGAATGTTCACGTAAGCGCAAGCATATAATCCACGCGTCGTCCGCGCCCTAACCAAAGCCGTATAGTCTCCTGTCACTTCAAGCGGGTAGAAGACGGAATCAAAGTGGTCACCAGAACCAGTCGGATCCATATGATAATACGTCGACGGTTCACAGCCCGTTGGAACAACCGCAAAACCAACGCCAGCAAGCTGAGTGCCAATCACTGCTGTCACGGTAGCTTGAACGGTCAAGCCTCCAGTCCTATTCAATACTGCTCCATCCGAAGGCGAATCAATACGCACCCATGGCGAAAGATAACTGTTCGGCAAGGGCACGCACTCACCATGAGTGTTGATGAGAACCGAGCGCTCGGGAGGATTGCTGAGCATATTCTCAAGCGCGGAAGCATTGCGAATAACGTCATAGCTGATGGTTTCCCCTGCCAGACGCACTTTCGTTCTGGTAGCAGCATCATCTATAGCTGCTTCCACGCCTAGTCTCACTGCGTCCGTATCTCCAACCCAGCCTTTGGTCGAATCACTCGCCTCTACAGCATAAACATGAATGTTCCTGCTTTCTCCAGGCCCGCCGCCATGTGGCACAAAATAAGCAGAAACGAATAGTGAACACACCACGCAGGCAATCAACCCAAAATCCTTGGCCTTGTCAAAGTTCATCTCCTTAGCCTCCTTAAGACGCAGTACTGAGGTGCCTTAATGCAAGAGCAGAATAAAAGACTTGTGTCACCCTGATGAGGTCCTCCTATTAAATCCTTGTGAGATTCAGTGATGATACTTTGAGTCAAACGAATGATTTGAATCAGAGTTGAATTCCGCCTTTTGTTGACTGCCCTTCTTCTGTGTTGTATGTGTTTTTTTGTTGTACGTGTGAACAAAAAGGTTTATTACATATCAATATTTCAGATAGAGACTGCTGGAGACTGCACCATGGAAAGAAACCTGAGCTCATGGAAGTTGGAAAATGATGAACACGCTCATGAAGAGACTTATCCAAACCACAAATGTGACGGATGCGGGGGAGAATTTCAGAGGCCGCTTCTGGCAACGGTGACTTCTAACGAGGTTGTCCAAAGGTATTACGCTTGTCCACGCTGCCTAACCCAAGTGCGGGAAGAGAGAAGACGGCAAAACCAAGGTTCCAGTGATACTCAGTTCTCAATCAGAGACGCTGTGAAGCCTGCCGCAAAGCTTGACGACAACGTGAAGTGCGATCACTTCTTTGGATATTTGAGAAAACGCGACAAGAACTCGCCGATTCCTGAAGACTGCTTGACGTGCGAGAAAATGATTGAATGCATGGTATATTAGGGAAATTTCAACAACATATGTCCACGAACTATGAGCCATGAAAGGCTCGTCAAAGGCCTACCGTCCAAGTCAGAGTGGAAGTCACGTCTTACTTTTGAGTATGCAGAGAATAGAAAACGATAATTATCTAGGCTAGACCTTATCACATCGCTAGAGTTGACAATGTTTGCTTCCGCTCAAGGACCTAAATCGATCTTCAACAACTCCGCACGTGAACCGCCTGCTAATAATCGCAAATATAGTCATTTTTGCAGTTTACTGGCTTTCGATAAACAACATCTTGCTGGATCAGAGATTCGCTTGGGACATCGGCGGCAAATACGATGACGTTACTGGTCAAGAGCTCATCCCGGGCAAGTTTGTGATGGTGCCCAGTGAGATACTCAAGGGGCAACGCCTTTACACGCTTTTCACGTCAATGTTCATGCATGGCGGCTGGCTTCATCTGTTCGGAAACATGCTGTTCCTGTACGTTTTCGGAGACAACATTGAAGATGCCTTCGGCCACCTTAGCTATCTGGGATTCTACATAGTTTGCGGTTTGCTGGCCGATCTCACCCACATACTGAGCATGATACTTGCGCCTATGCTCAACTCGATGTTTGGCCTTGCACTCGTTTCAGACTTCACTGCAGGTGTCGTCGGCGCTTCAGGAGCGATCTCCGGAGTATTGGGCGCCTACGTCGTGCTTTATCCAAAGGCAAGGATCGTCACATGGCTTTTCTACGTCATATTGCCCATCCCAGCGATTATCTTCCTAGGCATCTGGTTCCTCCTGCAGTGGATTTACGGATTCTTCGACATTTCAGGCGGAGTCGCCTACTTCGCCCACATCGGCGGCTTCACTGCAGGAATGATGCTGGCATTGACAATTGGTCGCAGCAGGAAAAAAGCAAGAGAAAAAAGGCTCAAGCTTTAATTAAGAGGTTTTGGGGTCTGTCCGTCATAAGTTCCTCATCCTTCCCAATCAGACTGGGACGGCTACATCATCCCCCATTGAGAATGCGACATTTCACGTATTTCAACGTTGCTTCTCATGGCATGGTCTGCTTCGGAATTCTCTTGAGATCATCTTTTTTGAGAAGATGAAGATCGACATTGTGAGAAGAATGAATGATAGAGCCATGTTCGCTGCAAGTTCGGGAATGGCTTCTGTTCCTCTTATTGTCACATTTTGTATGCTGTGGTTATAAGTGAAATAGAACGAATTACATGTTCCATTACTTATCGTGATAGGTTCTGACTGGGTTGTGCCTATCCAGACCTTGTAAGGGCCGCTCAATAGAGCATCTGGAACTGTGACTCGGCAGAAGCCTGCAGATGAAGAAGAGCCTGTGACATTGAAGCTTACCATCTTGTCGCATACGTTGAAAGTGAAGCCCGAAATGGTTGAATTGCTGATGATGTCAACGTAGTACGTTACGTTAGACCAAGTGCCAGCGCAAAAAGGGTTGAACACGCCCATGAGCGGGTATCTATCATTGTTACTTGCATCAATCGTGTATGATGAGTCACCAATGCCGTCGCTATCTGCGTCCACGCCTATGTAATCACTCCAGTAATTCCCTTCATAGCCGTTGTCCCAAGAATCTTTGGCAAACTCTTGGACAAACACTTGTTCCCTGTTATTGATGAAATTGTTGCGGTAAATGCAGTTGTCCTGCGTGTAGTATAGGTAAAATCCGCGGTCGCTTCCGACAACGGTGTTCTCTCGAAACGTGTTCTCGCGGTTGAGGTCTGTAGACAACCCTATGGTGTTGTTTTCCAGCAAATTCCTTTCAACAATGTTATAATAGCAATCTCCACCCAAGTGGACACCAAAAGAGTTGTCTACAAAAAAGTTGTCAGACACTCTGTTACGAATACATTCTGATCCATGAAGAACAACTCCGAAGAAGTCATTGCCTCTCAAAGTATTGTTTGATATTGTGTTGTCAACTGTCCATTCCCATGGAACAATTCCCCATGAACAGTTGTCTATGACGTTGTTAAGAATGAGGTTGCGTTCCGAATGTGTTAAGGCAATGCCTGCATTTTCACTGTCCCCGACACGCACATTCCGTATCAGCGAATCATTAGTGTTGACCAGGAAAACGCCCATTGCGTTGTTTCTCAAGTTCAGGTTTTCTGCAACAATTTGACTCGAGTTTACGATCGCAACAAATCCAGCGTTTGATGGAACCTCAATGTCCTGCTCGTTCACGATATAGTATATCGGTTTTCCATCTACGCTGTTAGACATGTCTATGTCATGAACGTACTCTTCAAGGGCATAATAGTCAATGTCGATGACTTCTGGCTCAAAATTGAAGGAGTTGCTCATGAAGTTATTTCGTCTCATGTAGCATTGTCTTAGGTGAACAAACCAGATGCCATGCTGGTTGTGCTCGATCAGATTGTCGGCAAAGCTAATGGTGGAGCACTGTCTCAAGTAAATGCCGAATATGTTGTTCTTCACGACATTGTTTGTACAGATCATTCCATGAGCTTCTGTTGCAGTGACTCCGCAGTATCCATTCTGCAGTGTAAGCTGGGTCATTGAAACGTTATCCGCGGTTACCGTAACTGCGTCGCCGTTGTTGCTACCGTCGATGACGGTGTTTGAGGGATTTTCTCCAATAAGGAAAACCGTCTTGTTGACCATCACATGCTCGAAATAGATCCCAGCTTTCACGTATATTTGATCACCTGAAGCCGCAGCATTCACGGCTTCCTGTATTGTCTGAAAATCAGCCAACTCATCATTACTCACGACTAAAAGGTTGCCTTCAGACCTTACTGGTGAAATACTGTGCAGCAAAGTCAGAAAGGCGAGGAATAGCATTAGGGACATTATTTGAAAAAGGATTCCTTTGTGCAAGCCTTCTCCCATGTATTAGATGGTGTAACCTCTGAATTAATGCTTTCGGCAGCGTTTCTGTTCCATTCGCACAAGCACGAGTGTCAAGCGAAAATGAGAGTGCAAACGTAGAGGAACAGAGGTTAGATACGTTTATGACGCGATTCCGCCTGTCTTTCTTTGAAGTGCTTTCAGCGTGCCCGAGACCATTTGAACGTGAAGGGCTGCTGGTTTGCCGTTGATTCTCGTTATTGTAGCGACTGCTGTTCTTAGCATGTCAACTGCGTCGCACATAACACGTATGATGACCTGTTTTCTGTCCGCGTTGTATCTGATCAAGCTTAAACCTGTTTGGCTTGCGCCGTATTCGCCGT
>Ga0315280_10002782_pt1 | contig 27923 bp, 28 predicted proteins | sample YL17G06_40_MG_FD_203697 | JGI IMG/M metagenome (GOLD analysis project Ga0315280, IMG submission 203697) | Sediment microbial communities from Yellowstone Lake, YNP, Wyoming, USA - YL17G06_40 | ecosystem: Environmental > Aquatic > Freshwater > Lake > Sediment | place: USA: Wyoming | collected... | reverse complement strand
TACAGAACATTGTCGCCTCGGTAGTACTTGGCGGATTCATAGACCTGGAGAAGACGACATACTCGCTTGAGAGAACTATGTACGAGCCCGAGCAGTTTCCTGGTTTGATCTACCGAATGGATGAACCGAAGGTCGTTATTCTAATCTTCTCAAGCGGAAAACTCGTCTGCACGGGCGCGAAGAAGGAAGAGGAAGTTCACCGCGCCGTAACCAAACTTCAGGAGACACTTGAGGAGAAAGAACTCATTCGCTATACGCAACAGTGATCTCGTATCTCAAATTCTGAAGAAATTGAATCGTCGTAGTTAGTGGTGGGTGGTGGTGTATGCCTTGGTGCGGCCGGCGGAATTTGAACCACACGGTATAAGATCAACTGCTCTGGAGGCTTCCCGCGCTTAAGAGGTGACTCTGAGTGCTTCCAGTCTTCTTCTTAGCCAGTGTGTTATCGCAGGTCAATACCTCTATGAACTCGGCTTCATCCTTGCAGAAGCTTCTGTATCTCGGTTTCCGTGTTGTCTGCTTTGATGAATATCGGTACGTTCTCCATGCCTGTCGCTATGTAGCTTGACAGCAACCATTCTCCGGGCGCAAACTCCAACGTCTTCTCCAATATGCCTTGGTCAATTGTGAAAGTGTTGCTGACTAAGCTACGATCATACGGCCTGGGCATTGGTCCCACAAAGTATGTGTGCAACTGTTGTAGCGCGTTCGTGTTGAGATATGCTATTCGTTGGGTGGCCAGGCAGCCTCCCAACCCATACTTCCTGCCCTGTCGAAGCAGCGTCTCAACCTGTATCGTACATTCCCTCTCTATCCCCCTCGCCTTATCATATGCCGGAATAAACTCCTGTGTCTCATCGAACACCAACAGCACCAAGGGTTCAACCTTGAACTCCTTCTTTCTACTCATCAGAACTGTTCTCGAGAGATCGATTGCGAGAGATTTTATGAGATTTGGATCGACGATCGAGAGGCAGACGAGTCTTTCTTCTCCTTCAATCAGATTGGCTATTGTCTTTGTGTTGTATCCTTCCTCTTCTTCCGGCTCTTCTGCTTCTCCAAGTCTCTCCTTCAACGTGTCTCTTGTCTGAGCCCAACCGTAGAGGCCGCTGTTCTTCCATATCTTGAACTTCTCCACTGCTTCAAGAGAGGTCTTGCTTAGGAAATCAACGAACTTCTCGTCCATCGGATCTGCACGGTCAAGCTTCTTCTCTCTCATATATTGGAGAACGGCTCGTTTGATGGTCTCTATTGCTTCTAGACTTGTGGCCCTCTCCGCATTCTCGTCAGAAAGCAAACTGAGTTGATGGAGCATGTCCTCATACGTTAGGCCGCTTGAACTGCGCTCCGCGTAATGGCCAACTCGGTCCTGACTCATCATCGTTTCGAAAGCTTTCTTCGCAGTCACGTTCTTCTCGAAACCTCTCGGCTTGACAACTATTTTGTACAGCTGCTCAGCACTGGAGACAGGGCCTTCCAATATGATCTTTGAAGGGATCGTAGGGTCAGAGAAAATGTCGAGAAGAAGGAAGGGGTACTCCATGGAGATGTCGAAGATCACGATCTTCGTGTCTTTCGTGTGATAGATCAGTCTGCGAAGAATGTTCGAGAGAAGATTAGACTTACCAGAACCTGTGAATCCAAAGATGCCAAAGTGGTATCGGACGAGTCTCTCAAAGTCAACGTATATCGGTACTCGTTCCTTCTCATTCTCAAACATTTTCACGGTTCCGAGGCGCGGATCCTTGCGGGCGTCAAGCGTCGTGTCGATCTTCTGCCACGGCCTCCCCATCCTCTCCAGAATTGTCTTGTTGTACATCTGGTGTATCGTGTTCTTGTTCAGTATGCTCACGCATTCCCCGATCACCGGGTACGTGAATCCTTTCACATATTCAGGTCCCGCCTTCCCATCCAAAACAAGATCATAGTTCAATGGGATCGCTGACATCTGAATCATCATCGTCGACTTGTCATCCGTATCCCAGTCCTGAACTGCCTGCTGAATAATCTCGAACTGGTACGGGTAGTAGCTCTGATCAGTCAGCCCCTTCAACCCGTAGTGTTCTGGTCCCAGCCTCGAAATCTCAAGCAGACTGAACCTTTTCGGGCCTTGGGTTGAGGATTTGAAGTTCCTGACCGCAAGAAGCATGCCTTCCTCTAGGAGCCCCATCAGGTCCTTCTGGTACTCCGCCTTGACTTGGCACTGGTACTTGGCCGTTACGCCCGTCGTCTCCGACGGCGCCTCAATTCCTCGCGCGGCCCATACTGCGCTTAGCCTAGCTGAGAAGCGTCCTCCCAGATCCGTAAAGAGCTCATGCTGTTCTTCTGGCATACTCGATCTCAGCCCTCCTTTCGCGGAAGGTGTTCATGTAGAACGAGAACCTTCGGAGCCTCGGATTGTTCGCCAACCACAACCCCGTAGCCTCAATAATACCCTTAACCCGTAACCTCTGCTCTTTAGCTATCTTATCCGCTATGAACATCGGCTTGTTGTGGCCGAAAACCTCAGGTATGCTTCTGGCGCTCATCGCCTTCAAAAGAACCATCATCAGGTTCTGCATCTCGTTGGGAATAGACTTGTCCCGATAGAAGATGGGTTCCACAGGCTCCACAGCCGTATAATCATGCTTGAAACTCACTGTCTCTTTGCCATCGAACTCCGGATACGCAAGCCTATCAACGAACAACACATTGCTTCGCAACATAGGATCCCGATCAGCTGCATCAAGCTGAAGATAGGTCTTCACGAACAGTCGCTCAGGAATTATCCTGTTCCTAACAGCCCCACTCACATACCCAACCCGATTCTGAAAATCCGGCACGATCGTCTGAAAAGCCACATCGTACTCGATGAGACTCCATGGAACCTGCACCTTCTCATGATTCAACATGCTGACAGCCTGGAGAAGCATCCGATCCGTTGTCGGAATCTTCTCCAACTCCTCCCGCTCCACCTTCCACATCCCTGATCCAACGCAAACAGGGATCACGTGGCTCCTGAAGTCACGGGCTGTCGTATCCTTCGTCACTCCGATCAAGAGACATTTCCTGGTCCAGCACTCCTCAATGAGCATGTGGATCGTGAAGAGAGTGAGCAAAGCCAGGTCATGAGTGGTAAACCAAACCTCCTTCCCATGTTTCTTGATTCGCATCGGATTGGTCGAGGGTTCTTCGAAGAGGTGATGTGTAGTTGCCAGGACCAGTTTCTTCGCTCGATCCCAGCTTCCAACATATCTCGGATTGATCCGGTAGCTGCCATTGGACTCCAGCAAGAACTTCTCTTCAACAGACCTAGACAAGTATCTCTCAGCTCTCTTCACTCTATCATCGCCCTTGATCCCTAGCTCCCGACATATCTCATCAAGGGCCATCGGCTTTTTCGTCCGTTCAAGCAGGTAGATGATGGCGTATCGAAGATAGTCTCCACGGGGAGAAGGAGTTCCAAGCGTGTCGTTGATGATGCGGTGCCGAGCAAGCTCAATCTCATTGACGTCGAAAGCCGTTCCTTCCACTTCCAGGTCGCATATGGCGCACTCCGTCTTCCACCTCTTCTTCCTCGAAGTGTCAAGCATCAAATTCCCCCTCATGCTCGAGAGGCTTCTATCAAGGAGCAAAATGCGAACACTCTCAGACGCGACCATATGATACGCCAAGTAGAACTCCGAAAGAGTCATGATCCAATTCGCAATCGTGGAATTGTCAACAACAGCCTGCTCAGTCATCGGCTTCGTAATCGCACTCTCAGCTCTTTGCCCGCCCGCTAGAATAGTCTGATCCACATCCTGGACCAGGTCCACATAGATTGGAACACAGCTCGACACCCCTCTTCCCCGCTCAACAAACCCAGTCTCATAAGTCACACCTGGCCGCGAACCTTTCCTGAACTCAACCTCACCTGTCACAGCATAGGCTCCACCCCAGAAAACCGCCAAACCCCCCGTCAGAACTTGATCCATAGAACCGTCAATCGCCGCGTACTTCACCTTACTCGTGCCGAAGAAACTCGACGCCGTCTCATACGCCAGATCAAAACTGAAGTCCGACACGATTAAATTGTGTAGGAGCTTATCGTACAGATCCTTAGCAGCTTCAAACCTACTCCTAGAATCATCAACTTGACTTTCGGCCCCAGCCTTCAGAAGCTCACCGGTCCGCTTCACATGCGAACTCAACAAAGACGAAATAGAAAGACACCCCTCACTGAAACCTATCCTGTCCGTAACATAGGCATCATCGTATAGAAAGCTATTCGTGAGAAGCGCGCACGCCGAAATCTAGACCTCTCTCTTGAGAAGCTGGAAGAAGTGGGTAGCGCAACCGCATTCATCCGTGCAAGAAAGGAACAATTGACCCAAGGTGTTCTAGCGAACGGTTAAGTGCGGACCACGCCAACACGGTGATACCTGAGACGGTTCTTGAACGCGAGTTGATGCGTATGTCTGAAACAACACTCAGGCGCTTACGTGCCATCCGACGAGAGCTAGAAAGTAGGGTGCGGGAAAGCGCAATAATTGTGGTGTTAATGGGAGCTAGCGGACAAGGACTCAGTCAGAGAAGAAGACTGCGAAGCGCTCTATCACGCAGAGGAGTTCTTGCTCTTGTTCCTGAGGATGACTTTCCTAAAGACATCGCGCCATCTATAGTAGAGAGAGCAATGCTTTCAAGAGCAGATATCGATCTTGCTTTTATCAACTTAAAGTCATGGGGAACCGCAACCGAGTTCGGACAACTCCATCAAATTAGAAGAACTGCCCGAAAGCTCAGAGTCCTTGTCAATCCCGAGCATCATCCTCTCCATGGGAAATCAAGAAGCTATCTTACAGACCTATACTTGACTCATCTCGCTGCATACGGCCACATCTATCCAGTTACCACAACTCGACGACCACCATTCCCATCTGTCAAGAAAACCGTTATGAAGTTGGCAGTCAGGTACGCTCAATGGAAAGCATTGCGGTAGGTCAAGATATCTTTACCAGATCAAAATTTATATATCTCTTCAACTCCAATGTTTATTGTGTGAGAAAAGATGAGAACGAAACAGATTCTTAGCGAACTCAGAATGTATGGCGCTCTCGATAACGGGAGTAGGTTACGGGCATATTTGGCTCTGTCTGAGAGTCCCGGTATCGGTTTCAATGAGCTGGCACGGAGGGTTGGTTTACAGAAGGGGTTGCTGGCTTACCATTTGGGTGTGCTAAAGGCTGCAGGACTCGTCAAAGTGAGATATGGGCGGATGAGCAAGGAGACTTCGAAATACTATCCGACAGGGGAAGGCAAGAGACTGCTAGAAAAGCTAAATTCGAAATAGCGAGCGCAGTGTTAGAGAGATGGACTGGTTTCGGCGCCTTCTTCAACGCATTATGCACCTAAGCACATAGCGCGCGCCCTGTGGCTTCCCGTGGTATTCGGCGACGGTTCGTTTTCGTTCTCCTTGCCAAAGCAAACCTGTTCTTCACGCTTTCGAAGGAAGCTCCCACGATCTCAATCTTCTTCAGGTCTCCTTCTCCAAGACCTCGCTTAACAAATTCCCGTATCACAGGCATCTTGTCAGTATTCAAACCGGCAAGAGCAGTGCCGACCGTCTCAACGGCGACAGCATCTCTGCCTACCAGTAGAGTATTCATTCGAACTGGACCACGGCCTGCACCTTGCCAGAAGTGTGTTCCATCAAGCACGGCGAGATCTATTCCACCAATTGCTTCGTAGATATCAGCGAGAAGTTGCGGGAGTACGCTGTGGTATTTTGCTTTCTTTGGGTCTGAAACGCAACCAAACAGGTTCTTCAATATGCTTCCTCTCTCGAAGTTGCGAAGTATGTGGGTGCTCACGAAGACATTTGGCTTGAAAAGCACATGTGACAACTTCATTTCTTGACCAGCAATCCTCACGTTTCTAGTCTCTGCGTCGTCCGAAAGGTTGAAGGGCGTCACCCGTTCGTCGAAAATCTTCTTCCAGATCTGAAGCCTTTCCAGGCCTTTGCCCCTGTAGTTGTCAGATTCCGCAACCCAAATCTTTGGAGCCTCACCGAAACTATTGACGATTGCGTTCACCACATTCACGGATGTGTGATTCGCAGCTTTGTGGCTGAAGACCCATACCTTGACAACTACAGATCTCTCAATATTCTCCAGATCATCTATTCCTCCGATCAGGCGCAGCGCCGGCTCAAACCAGTTTGCGCTCTCTTCGTCAAGATCTACTATGGCGACTTTCGAGACCAAAACGACACCCCATCAAGGCACGATTTTCTTTACGGAATAGCACGCACTATGTCAAATCTGTTTCACATTAGGTTATCTCGTAGCGCGCGCAATAACGCTAAAGATTATTCCAAATGGTAGGTCTTCATGGATTAACTAGAGCGCACGGCACAACACCGCGTGCTAGATGAACTACCAGAATTCGACGCATATACCGGGCTCAGCTGTCAAAATCGCAGTAAGAACAGGCGTCGTGAGCCGTGGGAGATTGTTCGCAGACGCTGCCTCCTCTGGAGACCTCGTAACCTGCTGGGATCACGACCTTTGGTGCCTGCAAGTTAACGCACTCAACATCCTGCCTATAAATAGGTGTCTGGAGCTCACCTCCAGATAGCGTCCCTTCGCAAGAACAGGTAGGTTCAAGCTGGTTGAGTCAAAGGGAGAAAACACGTGCTTGGATGGAGACTTTCTTTGACATTGTTCGAGCCGCCTACCTTGGCGAGGAATATCGACTTGGCACAACAGCCTTCAAATTGTCTCCAAGAATAACTCGTCCATACGACTTTTCACGCAGAACTGCCAAGAAAGCTGACGAACACGAGCGTTTGATATCGAGTCTGGACAGCAGATTCCGAGATGCGGCACGAAGCGATCTCTACCGGAAAGACACGGGCTGGTTAGACCGAGGAAAAAGGGACCGCAAGATAAGAGTCATCCAGATTGATGACGAACTCCACATAATCCCAACATTAGTACAAGAGAACACTGTTGCCGTTGACACGTCGACCATCAACAACAGTGCCATGGTCTTGGGCATCTGCAACATGCCTGACTTTCAGTCAGCCTACACGTATCTTGAAAAACACCTCATGCTACCAAAGACCCACAATCATAAAGAGTTCCACTGGTCAAAACTGAATTCAGAAACTCGTCAGAAAGTGCTCGACAACTTCTCGACCTTGCTGCAGATCTCCTGCAATGCGTTGCTAGTTATCAGGACTGACACTTTGCTTTCTCCTTCTGGAAAACATGAAAACATCTTCTCCAATCTGATCGAAGGTTGTTTCTCCGGCTATGAAACCACCGAAGGAAGATTCCGACACTCTCTCAGGAAGCATCTTTATGCAATGACAAACAAAACACCAATCCATTGTGACGCGGACTTCGGTCCTCTAAAACCCCTTCAAGTCGCAACAATCTACCTTAAGCGATTGGGTCACGGTCTACAGCCGGATCCAACTCCCACATTCGTTAACCTAAGGTCTCACGAATCTCAACCAATCCAAGTAGCAGACATACTGGTCGGCGCCATACGAACCAAGCTGCAAGAAGAAAAAAACCCGTCTCCTCTCACGCCCCTCAAATTCGACAAACGCAAGATCAAAAGCCAAAAAGGGAAAACAGCTTCCGCTTGGTATTGGACCAACCCAAAACTGGCCTCGGAGAGCCGTTAGACGCAAACGCTGCCTCCTCTGGAGACCTCGTAACCTGCTAGGCCCCCCGACGTTAGATGCCGACACAATCATACGTGCCGAGCCTTATAGGCACGTATCTGGGGAAGACCTCCAGACAGTACAAAAGATCTATCAGAGTCAAATCCTCAGAAAAATGAACTGCGCGCGCTATGAGACCAACCTAGACAATAGCTGATAGTATCGCTCCTCTCCGAATAACACGATCCCCTCGCGCAACACATCTTGTGCAATTCTCTTTTTATCCTGAACCGCAGTCGCGAAATCCTTTATTGTCATTGTGACTGCAGAAACCGAGAATCCATATCTTCCCCGCACATTGGCAGCAAGCGTATCGATCGATTTCATCAGCGCATTGAACGTCTCCTGCTCTGTTGTAGGAACTATGACAAGCAGATCCACGTCACTCGTTCTTGTAAGTTGCCCACGGGCGGCACTGCCGAACAAGACAACCGACTGAATCTGCGGAAGAAGCTCAAATACCTGCTTGGTGAAGTCCTGAAGAGACCACGCAAGTCTTCGGTTCTTCTTGTAGAATTCCTCTCGTTTTCCGGTCTCGAATAGCTCGCACAACTTGCGGGCTCCTGGATTGGTTAGATTGAGCTTATAGTAGACTTCTCGACCTTCTCGTCGCTGATTTAGGATTCCAAGTTTCACAAGTTTAGGAAATTCGTCAGAAATCGTTGACCTGCCTGTTTTTGATTGCCTTGCAAGTTCTCTCGTATAGTGCCATCTCTGTAGGTCACTCTGCATGGCTCTGAGAGCGGCTAGCACCTTGGGAGTCAAAGAGTGGAACATAGGTTAATTCGTGTTTTCGGAACTTAAATTTGTTCGCTTTTCCGGACGTACGTCCGATTTGTCGGACAGATTCTAGGCACGAACAGGCGTACATCGGGCAGTCATTGGATGCTCACAAACCTCGCCGTCATTGTGAATCACATCAATAAGCGTTCCCGCCTAACAAACGCTCTTCCCATACCCTCGCGCCACAATTTCGTGAATACTTGAACGCTATTACCACTCGTTACAAGGAGAGCGAAGACATAGGTGACAGACTATTGCGAGAGATGCAGAAGGCTAAGGTGCTCTTTGTCTGTTCAGACAATCTGGACCGAAGCCCCACCGCGGAGAAGCTCTTCCAAAACTGGAAAGGCAGGTGGGAGGCCAAGTCGGCTGGAATCATGCCATCGCTCGGAAGAAATCCTCTAAGCCAAGACTTGATCAACTGGGCTGACCTGATCCTCGTCATGAAGCCACACTACGCCGAGTACATCCATGCCAACTTCAACACCAACCCCAACAAACTACGAGTACTAGATGTGAGCAACCGATTTGTGCGCGATGACCCTGAATTGATACTAGAGCTTCGAACCAGAGTCACCCCGATACTCGAAATCGTTGACAGGCTGGCAAAGGTTGAACGTCTTCAGAAGACGCGCGCGATGAAGCTTTAGAGCCAAATCCTACGGCAAATCGACCAGTTCACCTGCATAAAGATGAAGAAGCGCGCTCACTATGTATGACGTCAACAATGGGGTCTAGCCCTTGATGGTGCTGGCTAGATTGTGAAGGGTCGACGGCTGTAACTTGTAGAATACCCATTTCCCCATTCTCTCCGATTTGACTACAGCATTCCTTTCAAGGAGGTTGAGATGGTGAGAGGCATTGGGTTCTGTTAGGTCTAGCGCCGCCATAATCTCGCATGTGCACATAGGCCTTTTCTTGAGCAGATGAAGAATTTTGATTCGGATAGGATCGGCTAGAGCTTTGAGAACGTAGGAGCGTTTCTTGACTTCTTCCTCATCTATTTGCCCGACAAGTGTCCTTAGTTCTCTGATGTGTTCTTGAACGTTTTCTGAGGAGCGTAGGCCTGATTCTAGCAGTCTTCTTAGCCTGGCCTTGTACTCTGTCTCGCTCATTCATTATCATATTTGGTTGGTTTGGCAAAGTATATAAGTTGATAGATAAACGATCTTCGATCTGTTCAACCGTAACGTGCTGAGATGAAGAAACGTTGGTAAGCGAATCAGTGTCAGAAGAGAAGGAGAAATCGCTTGGCATTTTCGAGAAATACCTGACAGTCTGGATAGCGATATGCATAGTCGCGGGGTTGCTAGTTGGAAGATTCTTTCCGCAGTTCGGACAGTTCATGGATTCTCTCAAGTTCGGCAAGCTGTCTGTTCCAATAGGGATTCTGCTGTTCTTCATGATGTATCCGACGGTTCTGGGCATACGTTTTAGCGACATCAAGCAGGCTTCAAGGAAACCGAAACCTTTGCTTGTCACGGTAATCGCCAACTGGGTCATAGCCCCACCGCTGATGACTCTCTATGCAAACACGGTGTTGGCCGGGAACCAGCAGTACATAGCCGGGGTCATACTTCTCGGACTGTCGCCTTGCACGGCCATGGTCATGTGGTGGATGTTTCTCGCCAAAGGCGACATGGCTCAAGGGCTGATCAACACTTCCATCAACGCCTTGCTGATGCTCTTTCTCTACGCTCCCCTTGCAGCCCTATACCTGGGAATAAGCAGCATAGCTGTCCCTTGGGATCTGATCGCTATCAGCGTCCTTGTCTTCATCGCGCTTCCAGTTGCGTCAGGTGCAATCTCCAGAAAACTGATAATTAAAAGAAAAGGAGAGGACTGGTTCAATAACACTTATCGAACAATCGTCGGAAAAACATCCATTGTTGCTTTACTGACAACCCTCATTGTTCTCTTCTCATTCGAAGGAGAAATCATCCTCAACAATCCGCTCCTGGTGGCTTACCTGGCAGCTCCAAACCTGATGCATTACGCTACAATGATCGCGTGGACATATCCTCTTGGATATTTTGCGGGCTGGACGTATGAAACCGCCATTGATACCACGCTCATAGGATCGAGCAGTCATTTCGAGGTTGCAATAGCAGTCGCCACAACCCTCTACGGCATCGGATCAGGAGCAGCATTGGCAACAGTCATAGGGCCGCTGATGGAAGTCCCACTGATGCTTTCATTGGTTAAGCTTGGCCTTCGCACGAGAAAGTACTTCCCACGAAAGAAACACTGACCGCACCCGGAAAAATAGAAGACAGTAGCAGGGGAAGGTAAAGCCAAGATGAAAGAGAACGAGACAAGGAGAGTTGTCACGGATCGTCATTCCAGAATAGCAGAGAGTAAGGGAACTTGCTGTGCGTCAAGTTCCTGCTGCGGAAGTACTGGCAGAGCGCAAGACGTCGGCAAGAAGATAGGATACACTCAGACGGATCGCGCGCGCTACTGTGGAGTCAGACCGAGCACATGCAAGGTCGGGAGCGTAAATTGAGCGAGTTCCTGAAAACTGTCTTCGGCAAGTTCGAGCTTCGAGTACGTAAAGGCTACTACTATCTCGAGGATGGCTTCTGGGTCAAAGTGGAAGGAAACAGAGTCAGACTCGGCATCACTGATTACTTGCAGAGGACAGTAGGCGACGCAGCGTTCATTGAACTCGTCAAGAAAGGAACGAGAGTAGAGAAGCAAACAGAGATTGGAACATTGGAGACTGCGAAGGCAGCCATCTCAATACTCTCTCCTGTATCCGGGACGGTTGAGGAAGTCAATGGCATGCTTGACGAGAGACCTGAACTCGTGAACTCAGATCCTTACGGGGAAGGCTGGTTCGTCATCTTGGCACCAAATAGCCTTGAGAATGATTTGGAGACGCTGATGACTGCTGACGATTACTTCAAGCTGATGCTCAAGAAACTGGAGACAGAGCACACCACGGTTGGAGTCTAAAAGCGATGAAAGCTTCACCGTCTGAAAGAGTAATAGTGGTCCCGTGCAGTGGAATTGGGAAACCACTCGGCAGCGTAAGCAGGGAAGCTGTTTACGAGCTTGTTGAGAATACTAGGAAAGGAGTCACGGAGACCATTTGTCTCGCTCTTCTTGTCAGCGGAGACAAGGAAACTCTTCAACTTGTACGGAACAGCAGATGCATCGCGGTGGATGGATGTCCGATGCAGTGTGCCGAGAAGAATCTCAAACATGTGGGCGGCAACTTGGTCGCCAGTTTCAGAGTTGTTGATGCTCTTAAGCAGAACAGGAAGTTGAAACCAAAGTCGGTTACTTTCCTGGATCGCGATGGATTAGAGCTTGCCGCAGCGGTTGCCGGTCAGGTGGCTAGGAAGGTAGACGAGATTTTGACGGAGTGAGCTGTGATGGTGAACCTTCCAGAAAGGAAAGTTGGCATTGTATCGTGTAGTGGAGAAGGATGTGTAGAGGGCACGATATCAAGGATAGCGACCCGCCTGGTTCTGGAAAAAATCCACCCCGAGAACACTGTGACGATCTGCCTTCCTCTCTTTCTCGCAGGAGGCAAGGAAGAGCGAGCTTTCGCAAAAGATTACCCAACTATTGCAGTCGATGGCTGCGACAAACTATGCGCGAAGACTGGTACTGAACGTCATAGCGGCAAAATCGCATCTTCAATAGTGGTCACCGAGTTAACGAACGGTCCAAACCGTTTAGGGTCAAGGTCCAGACGGAAGCTGAGCGATGAGGACTTGGCCCTGGCCGAGAGTGTAGCGGAGAAGATAGCTCAAGAAGTAGACAAGATCTTGAATCGCTGGAGATAGAGAGATGCCGGTATACACAACCAAGGTGGTTTGGAGAGGCGGCCATGACGGTGAATTGACTTGCGGTAACGGTCCAAAGATGGCCTTCTCAGCCCCTCCGATACTTCAGGGGCGTTCTGGCGTCATGACTCCAGAGGATGCCTTTGTTGCATCCCTGAACATGTGCTTTCACCTGATGTTCGTCTGGGCGGCTGAACGCTTGAAGATTCACCTAGTCTCCTATCAGTGCGAAGCTGAAGGCCACGTGGTCGACCTTCTTGATCGAACCTCCACGATCGAACGGGTCGTGCTCAAACCGGTAATCAAAGTCAAGGCAGAATCAGCCAAACGAGTGGGGAAAGCACTGGAATGGGCTCGTAAGTACAGCTTGATTGCAAACTCAATCAAGGCGCCGGTTCTGATCGAACCAAAGATCGAGAGCGAACCTTAAGCGCGAATGGGCCACACGCAAGTCGTTTGAAGGCTTTCGGGCACGCCGGTAGTGGCTGATTCAGATTTTTCTGAAAAATCAGAAACCTTAATTAGCCGAAGTGCAGGCTTCAGGGGCGAACAGTCATGGTTAGGAAAGGTGCGGATAGGCCTGCTTGCATGACGGCAGATAGGAGAATCGGTTGCTGCAAGGTGGAATCTGTGGTGAGTGTGGATGATAGGGGGCAGATGGTGCTTCCGAAGGACGTGAGGGAAAAAGCCGGAGTTCATGTTGGAGACAAGCTAGCCGTCGTAAGTTGGGAGAAACAGGGAAAAGTGTGCTGTATCTCACTGGTCAAAGTTGAAGATATGGCAACCATGGTGCGAGATATGCTCGGGCCCATGATGAAGGAGATATTACAGGAATAGGATTGAAGGTGTTTGATATGAAAGAGGATCGGATCAAGAAGGTTGTGCGACAGAAATACGGAGAACTAGCTAAAACAGAAAGGTCATGTTGCGGCGACGCCAGTTGCTGCGGCCTTCCGGAGACGGTGAGCAAGAAGATAGGCTACACAGATGATGAGCTCAGGGCGGTCCCTGAAGGTGCTAATCTGGGTTTGGGCTGCGGGAACCCTGTCGCCATTGCGTCGCTGAAAGAAGGAGAGACGGTTCTCGACCTTGGGTCGGGTGCAGGATTCGACTGTTTCCTTGCCGCGAACAAAGTTGGCAAGACAGGTAAGGTCATCGGTGTAGACATGACGCCCGAGATGATAGAGAAAGCTCGACACAATGCTGAGAAAGGAAACTATGAGAATGCGGAGTTCAGACTCGGAGAGATCGAGAACCTTCCAGCCGCCGACAATTCTGTTGATGTGGTAATCTCGAACTGTGTCATCAATCTATCCCCAGACAAGAAGAGAATCTTCACTGAGACATTCAGAGTGCTGAAGCCGGGGGGAAGATTCATGATCTCAGACATTGTCCTGACGAGAGAGCTTCCGAGCGCCGTAAAGGAGTCCGTGGAGGCATACGTTGGCTGTGTCGCCGGAGCAATCAAGAAAGAAGAGTACTTACAGACCATTAGACAAGCAGGATTTCTCGAAGTGCAGACGGTTGACGAGACACCTTTTCCCGCCGAAGACATAGGCAACGACCCAACCGCGAAGGAGATCATCAAGAAATCAGGACTACGACGCGACGAGATACAAGACCTTGCAAGTTCAATTCTGAGCATGAAGGTCTGTGGAATCAAGCCAAAAGCGACAGCATAGCCGGCGCATTCACCATTCAGCAATCCGCGTCCGGAATCAGTGTATCAGCCTAACCATTCCACAGGAGCAAGACCGTGTTATCACTGAGAAGTGGTGCGCACACACACAATTACTGACTACGACGAAACGAACGACGACGATTGTTGGGGAAAGAATTCCCCAGACCTCTTCTTTCTTTTGCTCCTGGCTCGCTTCGGTCGCCGATAACATGCGTTTCGAGACCTGCGACCATGCTAGAGTGTTGCATTGCGCTGATAAAGAAGCTCGTCGATTATCTTCTCTCTTTTAGTATCTTTTCTCTTCTCGCTTCTCCTCTCTCCTTCTCTCCTTTCTCTTCTCGCTCCTCTTCTCTGTCCTCTTCTAGTCTCTTTTCTCTTCTCTCCTTCTCTTGCTTCTTGTCTCTTTTCTCTTCTTTCTGCTCTTTGCTTCTCTTGTCTGTTTTCTCTTTTCTTCTCGCTTCTCCTCCATCCTTCTCTCCCAGTACCGCTAATCTCTCATTGTAATAGAGAGAAGCCACTTTCATAACGTCTTCAATTCTTTCGCTCACAAATTTATAGTAGTCAATACGTCTCTCAAGGCGAGCAACGTAATCGGCAGGCCCTTCCTTCTCTACCTTTTCCTTCACTTTCTCCGTCGCTTGTGCGATCTTCGACACGAGGTCTTGGATAATCTTGATGTACCTATCCTTTTCCTCTTGGTGTTGTGTAGCTTCGAAGATAGCCTTATCCACTACCAGTCTATATTTTCTGATTGCTTCTTCATAGTTTTCATCCTTGACACTTTTCTCCGCCTCCTCGATGAGAATCCCGAGGTCCTCTTTAGATATGGCAGTCATAGGATCCAGATACAGGCTACTTGCGAGAACATCATATAATTCCGTATCGTCTCCACATAGCTGCCGCAACCAATCTACATCTTTCTTCTCTTCTCCCCCCATAAGCAATCTCCACTCCATAGAAAGACTCTGTCCCTTTTTATTTTTTCTTAGCGCGCGCTAATTCCTCAGCACAGCAACGCGCATCGTGCGAACTCCAAAATACACACGATTCGCTTCTCTAGGCATGTCAGTATGGCGGGCCCGCGGGGACCCGACTCATTTTCGGGGCTACTTTTGGGCTCAAAATTCCACGTTCTGAGCCCACTTCCACGGCCATTAATGTGGTGGACCGGGCGAGGTCCAACGCGTTTTCACGTCTAGAATTGGTTCCAAAATTCGCGCAGATTCAGATCTTGAGGGATCTGTTATTGTTTGTCTGCGGTACTGCGACGCACATATTCTTCTAACGAACGACAGAACGGAACAATAACTATGCATGCAATGGGGAAGAATGCCCTGGAGCCTCTCGTCACTTTTCTACTGCCGGATTCTTGTTCTGACTAAGTTTTTCTCTTTATCTTCGAAACTGCAACCATTGGTGTGAGATACGCTGCGCCGATTAGGGTTGAGGCCAATATTCCAGCGAGAACCGCTGCAAGCTCAGGCATGAAGCTGAGCCCGTCGAAGATGGTTGAAGATACGCGTAAAGCAGCCACCAGCGGATAGAGAAGTACCCTGACCATTTGCGACAGAATTGGGCTTTCAGCCAATGCTGATGCTACTGTTGGGCTGAACGAATAGTAGAAACTGTTGAATACTTTCATGAAGTTGGTTCCAGCGAATGTTGACTGCACTGACTGATCTCGGAATGTTCTGAGGCGCGCGCGCCGAGATCCACTATTGAATCGGATTCCCATGGCGCGTGCCATATGGGAGGATTTGAAGCACAGTAAGGCTCATCGCCAGAAAGACTATGCTGAACGGGAAAATGTACCATATGCTTGAAAGCTCTATTACTTTGGCGGCAGCGATCGGCGCAATGGACATGATGAGTCCTTCCGAGAAGAGATAGGCGCTGTAGCCGAACTCCCTTTGCCTTCCTGGTGTTATGTGGGCGACGATCGTGTTGATGGGGACCCATACGCTGTCGCTGAAAAACCGGTATAGCAGGTAGACGATCGTCAGCAGGTAGAGCTGCGAGCAGACTGCCATCAAGGACAACGACATTGCGCAACCGATAATGGTAAGGCCAAGAGCTCTTTTCGGGTTAAGTTTCTCTCCCAAATAGCCGCTGTTCAAAGACCCCACTATCCCGATAAAAGGACCTAACCCGAAAATGAGGCTGGCCGTAGCCTCCGTAAGACCTCTCATCCTAACAAGATAAGTGGTCATGAATGTGGAAATGCTCGTGATTCCGACCTCCCTAAGCCCTATGACTACGATAAAGATCACCAACCCAGCGGAAAAAGTCGCCAAGACCGCGGTTAGCCTGTCTTTCTTTCCTAAACGCTGCTTTTCCAATGCCCGGGTTTCTGGCTGTGAAGAAATAGATGCAATGAATCCCCAGGCGATTATTGGAAAAGCCCAAGCCAGATACGTCCATCTCCAACCCAGACTCGACAGGAAAAACGCCAGACTAACCACCCCCATAGCTGAGCCGAGACTCCCAAAAGCGCCGTGAAGCCCCACCGATCTGCTAGTTCTTTCCGGGCTGACGAGCCTGCTCAACTGACTCAGTCCTGAAACATGATAGACGGGGGATGAAATCTTCATCATGGAAACGGCCAGTATCAGCAACCAGAAGTTGTTCGTTTGACTTACGAAAAGCGCCGAGACACCTTCGATTATCATGCTGACGCTGAGAAGTTGCTTTGCATTAAGATGATTCGCCAGAAGCCCCGAGGGAATGTTCATAAGAAGTTGGACTAGGCTCGGAACAGTCGCCACAAGAGATGCTTCAAGGAGTCCTAGATTGAATTCCCGTATATAGACTGGGATCAGAGCGACATGTATCAGGGAATACACGTCGATGAACATGTGTGTGACACACAGAACCCAGACTGGCTTCTCGAATCCCACTACAGCTCGTATAGGCGTCCACATGCCACTTCAATACCGAATCGAGTGTGCAGCGACTGCAACGATTGCCTATATCGAGCGCTTGGAACTACTTGAAAGTTGCAGCGCGCGCTTCCTCAGATTGCACTCAGTCATATCTCGCAGCCACCCATTGAGAGGTTTTGATCACTGTAAGCGCGCGTCAAGATGAGTTGAAATGCTGTAGGGGCGCTTGTTATTCTCGTAGATCCTCTATCTTCGGTTCAACATCGCTTAGGCCAAGCCTTTCTAGGGTCTCTTTCTTCGGTATGCCTCTTTCATCCCGGCCAAGGGGCTCAAAGTACGTCTGCCTCCCCTGTTCTACAATGCGCACGCGCTGCAGCCAGAACGAAGTGATAAAAAGCAAGACTCAAAAGAAGCTTGAGCGATTCTTCCAACAAAAGAGAAGCCCATCAGCCATGAGTATGCTAGAACCGCATTTGTTTGGAGACATAGCATGATGAACAATAACCGAAAATACCTTTTTACTTCTGAATCCGTTGCAGAAGGTCATCCTGACAAAGTCGCAGATCAATTATCAGATTCTGTGCTGGATGCGATAATAGAGAAGGATCCTGAGGCTAGAGTTGATTGTGAAACTCTGGTCATGCAGGGGACCATCATACTGACGGGGCAAATCACGACAAAAACCTATGTTGATATAAAGAAAGTTGTGCGGCAGACGCTGAAAGAGATTGGCTTGGACAATGCCAGGGATGGGCTAGATTGGGAGACATGCGGTCTGTTAACATCTATTGAAGAGCAGTCTCCAGACATAGCAATGGGGCTTGACCAAGCTGACAAGTATGAACAGGGTGCTGGCGATCAAGGACTCATGTTCGGTTATGCTACGAATGAGACAAAGGAGCTAATGCCGCTCCCGATATCTCTAGCGCATAAACTTGTCAAACGTCTAGCTGATTGCAGAAAACAAAGAGTACTTCCTTACCTGAGGCCTGACGGCAAATCGCAGGTAACCGTGGAATACAACAACGGCAAGGCACAAAGAGTGGATACTGTTGTAATTGCGGCTCAGCACAGCGAAGAAGTTGATGAAAAAAAGGTAAAGAGAGACGTAATCGAGCAAGTCATAAAACATGTGATACCGAAAAACCTGCTCGATGAAAAAACGAAATACTATGTCAACGAAACAGGCAGATTTGTTATCGGCGGCACCTTGGCCGATAGTGGATTGACAGGAAGAAAGGTTATCGTTGATACGTACGGCGGTGTAGGCAGTCATGGTGGCGGTTGCTTTTCCGGTAAAGATCCATCGAAGGTAGACAGATCTGGCTCATACATGGCGAGATATATTGCGAAAAACATAGTCGCATCTGGCTTGGCTGAGCAGTGCGAAGTGCAGATTGCCTATGCAATCGGTGTTTCGCGTCCTGTCTCCGTGATGGTGAACACTTATGGAACAGGAAAGGTCTCAGATGAGAAGATCACTGAATTGGTGAGAAAGCATTTCGATATGCGGCCACGCGCCATAATCGAGCATCTCAAACTGCTAAGACCGATATACAGAAAGACTGCTGTCTACGGACATTTCGGCAGAGAAGATCCAGATTTCACATGGGAGAAAACAGACAAGGCTGATTTGCTGAGAAAGGAAGCTGAGCTGAAATAGGCGCGGACTATGTCAATTCGCATCATTCTGCGCTTGATCCTTTGACCCACATGTTGCCGTGGGTCAATATCCCATGTATCCGATCATTTCTTCTGTGAAGCGTTGATGTGAACTACCTAGTAGTTGCCACCAAATTGCATTTATTTATAAATAAGTGAAATTTGGTGCTAATTACTATGAAAACCACAGCGCTGAGAGCACTGAACACGCTATCAACAGAACAGATGAGCATCAAGGACCTAGCAAAGGCTATCGGCCTAGGCTACAGAATGGCCACTAACTTGGTCAAGGACTTACTGCAGCAAGGCTATCTTGTCAAATCAAACGGGATGGTGGGGTTGGCCCCTACTGCCGTTGCAACCGCCTATAGAAAGGTTTCAATGAAATACGACACTGTGAAACTGCTTGGCGAATCAAGAGAAGAAGTTCTTCTCGCTCTCCTCAGTTCAAATACGATTCAAGCTATCCAGTTAGCAACCGGACTGTCGTACAGTAGCATAAGAAGAGCGCTAGATACTCTGCTGGAAACTGGGGTCGTAAAAGAGGATAGCAAGAGATACTCGATAGTCGAGGATCAGGAACTCCTATTCTTCTTGACAACGCTCAGGGAGGAGGAGCAAAAGCGGCTCGTTGAACCATACGCAGAGGTCGTATATGCATCTCACAACGCAATCCTGAAGCGAGTTCCACTAGGTAAGAGCGCCAAAGGTTCGCTAACCGGATTTTCAGTCTTCAGCAGATATGGTATGGAGATTAGGACTGTCTTTCAATACTCTCTCCAGCCTGAAAGAGAACTAAGTGTGGAGGAAGTTCTTGTACATGCCATGGTGTTTTCCAGAAACCCAGTGGAACTAACCGACTGCGCCGTTTTCTACGTCAAGAACAAGAACTCAATAGATCTGGGAAAACTCAGGAGGATTGCAAGAGAGTTCGCTATTGACGACACGGTCATGGATTTGGAGAACTACATCCGGAACCTAACCATCTCCTCCCCAGTAAGATTTCTACCATGGAACGAATTCGCAGAGAAAGCCAGGCTCTACGGCGTTATCCCTGAAAGCCTACTACCCCCAGCTGCCTTCCCCGACTTCTTCAACGAACTTGCGAGACAGTCGAGACAGGCCCTGTCCCTCTACATTTTTGGTGGTGAAGCTATGAGGATCAATGGTCTCAAAAGGGCAACCAAAGATGTCGACATCGTTATGGAGAACAAGGAGACAGCCGACGCTTTGAGAGAGGCTCTCCAAGCTCTCGGATACAAGCCACTGGGGAGATTTTCAATAGCTGACGAGAAACTCAAGCCTTCTGGAATATTCGTTAAGGAGAATCACTCTCGAGTCGATCTTTTCGTAGGCCTCATCTGCAACGCATTCCGCCTATCACAATCGATGAAGGAGAGATCTGAAACAAGGTTGATAGACAGTCTAAAGGTATTCGTAATGAGTAACGAGGATATTTTTCTCCTCAAGTCCATCACGGATAGAGAGGGCGACATCTACGACATGATTGATCTAGCGAAATCTAGAGGATTTAACTGGAGGGTGGTATTCGAGGAACTTCTTGCTCAGGAAGAGAAGACGGGGAGATACTTCTGCCTGTCACTCTTGGACAGCATCGAGATCATAGAGAAGAAGACAAGCATAAGGGCACCATTCTACAACAAGCTCCTTAATCATTGCATCGACCAAGCCATCCTCAGGTCAATAGGAAAATGGAAAGCCACAACACTAAAGCAAATCAAAGAACTCGTCAACTACCCTGACTACAAGCTCAGAAGCAGGGTCAACAAGCTGACCAACGAGGGAAGACTACGAGTGTCGAAAGACGGAAGACTTACAATACGAGAGCCTAGGGAAAACTTGACAGCACCTACTCAAGACTGATTGTTGAGCCAGGGCACGATACGGAGCGCGCACTAGCTGAGTCGATACATTTTTCCTTCGATCCTTACATTGAAGTGAGTCTGGTGAGACTTGATTTGAGAAACCGCATAGTTGCAGCTGATGTTGTTCGTCTTTCAAGAACTATTGATGCACCCCTTGGTTTCGTTTATGACTGGTGTACTGATTTCAGAGAAGACGACAATAAGATCACGCGCTCCAAATCGCGAAGAAGAATCCTAGAGAAGACCAAACAGAGAGTGATCTACACCAGCAGAGAAAAGGGCGCCAAGTCTCTGGGCCCCGCCAGCATAGTCACGTTGCATTCCCCCGACACTTGGCATGTCGACTCAATAGGCGAACATCATAATACTGCAGGAGATTATCGCCTGACAAAGCTTGAGGGCGGACGGACTAAGCTGGATATAGTTTTCAGAATCAAACGGAAATCTCCCGCGGCACCGAACAAATCGAAATTTGTTCGGCATATCAACGAAATCTGGAACAAGTATGTCGCAACGCTTGAGAAAGATTACAGAAGGCAAACAGAATAACGTAAGTGTGTGCCATCAATTTGAGCCGTTTCAATAGTTTTGCGGTGCATACCATGGTGCGCGTTCGTAGCAAGGTAGCCCTCGTCAAGCAGCTGGGGCACGAGACCGCCCAAGAAACGGTGTGGCGAGCGCTCGACCTCATTGGTGCCGCCCCCTACTTGTCTCCATTCGGATCGTTCCTCCTCAAGCCGAACTACGTCGTTGACAAGTCCCCAATGAGTGGCCTCACGACCCGTCCCGAGTCTCTAGATGGGATCATAACTTACCTGTTCCAGAAAGTAGGGAAGACCCCAGTCCAAGTCTTAATCGGGGAGGGAGGTAACCCTTCGAGCACAGAATCCGCGTTCACGACATGCGGAGCGCGAGATCTCGCGAAAAAGCACGGCGTGCGACTTGTGAACCTCAATAATGATGCAAAGGAGACGATCGCGCTGCAGGACTCCCTGTCACTCAAGGAGGTTGATGTGGCGCGCACCGCTCGTACTGTGGAGTGTCTGATTTCAGTGCCAAGTCTCAAAACCCATAGCATGGCGGTCACGACGCTGGCCATGAAGAATTGCATGGGCTGCATCTTGCCGAAGGGGATCATGCACTCTTCCCTCCACAAGAAGATCGTCGATCTCGCAGGACTAATCAATCCAAGGCTCTCCGTGATCGATGGCATAATCGGGGCAGAGGGTAACGAGGAGAACGGTGATCCTGTGCCGATGGGACTCATCATTGCAGGTATGGACTATGTCGCTGTGGACACGGTAGGTTCGGCGGTCATGGGATATTCTCCGAGAGAATCCAAATACCTGCAATACGCTACGCAGAAGGGTTTGGGCACATGCGACCTTTCGGAGATCGACATCGCAGGAGTTTCCATTGACGACGTGAAGCGTAAATTTCGCCGCTAGGCTTCGTTGACTTCAGGGTTTGTTACATTATATGTCAGACATATGAGGTGCGCGCCAACGGACTACGTGAGAAAGTCTTAAGTTGTTTCTGATTGGAGTTCATCGAAATGTGAGATAGCGCGCGAATCTTAGATATTGTAAGGTGTTTCATTTTGCGTCCAAGCTTCATCCATCGCCCCATAGTAATGTCAAAGAATGGGCTTGTTGCGGCAGGGCATCATCTCGCTTCTCTTGCCGGAATAGATATTCTCATGAAAGGAGGCAATGCCTTCGACAGTGCGATAGCTACGTCTGCTGTGCTTTCTGTGGTAAGACCGCACATGACAGGGCTAGGGGGGGATGCTTTCGCACTGCTGTTCAGTGCTCAAAGCGGTGGTGTTGAGGCACTGAATGCGAGCGGTCCAGCTCCCAAAGCTGCTTCGCGACAATTCTTTCTTGACAAAGGCTTGACCAGAATTCCGCTGCATGGCATATGCTCTGTAAGTGTTCCTGGCATTGTTGGTTGCTGGGGGGAGATCTCCGAGAAGTATGGTACAATTGGCCTTCAGGAGCTCCTGAAGCCTGCGATCCAGTATGCAAGTCGGGGCTTCCCAGTCTATCCCAGTCTGAGCTTGGCGATCAAGGAAGCGGGAGATAAACTCGCGAATGATCGGTCAGCTGAGGAGATCTTCTTGCGCAATGGTCGAGCTCCGCTTCCAGGAGAGATCTTGCTTCAAGGAGACTTGGCCCGAACGCTTGATATGATCTCGAGTAGAGGGACGAAGTCTTTCTATCAGGGAGACATTGCCAAGCTGATAGCTGAGCATTTTCAGAAGCAGAACGGTTTGCTTACAGAGGACGATTTGGCTGGTTATCGATCTGTCTGGAAGCCTCCTATCCGCACGTCCTACCGAGGATACACGGTGCTTGGGCAACCCCCTGTCTCACAGGGACTGATCTTGCTTCAAGAACTTAACCTAGTGGAGGGATTCGATCTGGCTAAACTTGGACACAACACTGCGGACTCTATTCACGTGATGGTTGAAGCGAAGAAACTGGCCTTTGCTGACCGGATAGGGTATTTGGGCGATCCAGATTTCGTGAAAGTACCCTTGGAGACTCTCCTGTCCAAGGAGTACGCAGCAAAGCGCAGCGCGTTGATCGATGTGGATCGAGCCATGGCTACGACGGCCAAGGCTGGAATCGATAGTATGGATGGTGACACGACGTATTTCGCCATAGTAGATAGGGATGGCAACGCTGTCTCCTTGATCCAGAGCGTATTCCACTCATTTGGGTCGGGGGTTGTCGTTGACGGGACAGGCGTGGTCCTTAACAACAGACTGTCCGGGTTTTCACTGAAGAGCGATCATCCAAACCGGCTTGACCCCGAGAGGAAGACTGTTCACACTTTGAATTCGTATATGATAATGAGAGATGATTCTCTCTTCTTGGTAGGGGGCACCCCAGGCGCTGATGATCAGGTTCAGACCAACCTACAGGTCATAGCGAACATTCTCGACTATGGGATGAATGTTCAGGAAGCAATAGAGGCTCCTCGGTGGTCCAGTAGGCCGGGAACCATGCCTGGAGAAGAGAACCTCCCGTATGAGCTACATGTTGAAGATCGCATATCACCACAGGTCCGTGACGGTCTGGTCAAGAAGGGACATGATGTGAAAGTCAGTGGTGGATGGTCCTTTGCAGGCGCTCAGGCAATAATCATAGACCAGAGCAACAAGGTTCTCATGGGAGGAGCCGACCCAAGACGTGACGGATACGCAATCGGATGGTAGCTTACGCAACTAGCGCTAACGCACGCTAGTTGTGCTACCGGGACCGAACACACTCAGTGCGTGTATTGCTCGCGTTGTGGACTGTCAGGATAGAGCAGCCACTGCGGGTATGGGTGCCGATATCCATGGGAGGATGATTTGTTTCTGTCGGTCCATTTCCTCCCAGTATTTCCATTCCTCGTCTATCATTCTTTGAATCTCATCAATCTGCTTCTCGGTCAGGTGAGCGAACCGGCCTTGAAGTTTCAAGTACTCCTTGACCGGCGTGATTTTTCCTGGTTTGTACGTTAGACTGAATTCCCCATCCGCATACTCCCATGACACCCACGCCCTAGTTTCAAGCGCCAGTTTGGCAAAGTTGACTGTGTGTTTAGGATCGAAGAACCATCCCTTCGGGCATGGCGTCAACACCTCGATGAATGAGGGCCCTCCAGCATCAAGTGCTTTCCTGACTTTGTTCATGAAGTCAAGTGGTGGATGCAGAGTGGATGTTGCAACGTATTTTACCCCTGGATGGGCAGCCATGGTCAATGCGACATTTTTCTTCAGCCGTATGTTGCCGATCTTCTTGACTTTCCCTGAAGGGGTGAATGTTGTTGTCGCGCCCCAGGGCGTTGTGCTTGATGCTTGGATGCCGGTGTTGGCGTAGGATTCATTGTCGTTCAGGACGAATAGCAATCGTTTGTAGTCGTAGCTCATGCCCATAGAGAGGCTTCCGAATCCTATGTCAGCGAACCCACCGTCTCCGCCGTACACGATGACGTTAATGTCTTCGTTCTTCCTCTTCCCCTTCGTCATTAGAGCTCTAAACGCTGCCGCTGTCCCTACTCCAGCTGCGCCACCACCGCCAAGTTGTGTGTGAAACCACGGTACCGCGTAGGGGGAAGTCAGATACTGATGCCCGTTGGCTACATACATGCAACTTGTCGGGCCTAGGAAGACAGTGTTTGGGCCCGCAGCCTTACTGAGCAAGCGGTAGGTTATCGCGGGGCCGCAGCCTGCGCATGTCCTCCGTCCTGAAGTGTAATAGTCAATTGCGGAAACATCTCTTACACTTTTGATTGGAGAACTCAAACATCCTCACCTCTCAACGTAAGCCAATGAGTAATCTTACTCACCTTCTTCGCCCGAGCTGATTCTTGCACTAAGCGGATGGCCTCTTCGAAATGTCTCACAGTTGGCTCTCTGCCTCCGGCGAAGATGAAGTCAACTAGCGGAGGTTTCGAGTTGCTTTCGTACAAAGCGGATCGGACATCGTTGAAGAAGGCTCCCGCATAGTCAGGCGAACCCATCGAATATGAAAAGTCGACGACGCCTACGGCTTTCGCGTCTAGCAACACTTCCCTCAGTTCTTCAGCTGGAAAAGGTCTCCAATACCTGAGGCGTACAACTCCTGCCTTTATTCCCCTTTCTCGTAGTTTTCTCGCGGCGTAGATCGCGTCCTTCGTGTAGGCACCCATTGAAACCAGAGCGATCTCGGCATCATCCATGAACGTCGTCTCCATGAATGGAGAATACTGTCGACCGACGTACCTCATGTAGTCTTTCCAGGCTTCCTGAATCACTTCTTTCGAGTTCTTGATCGCCACATCAACCAGCTTTCTCTGCTCTGGTCCTATCAACGATGGAGCGATATGCTGCGCCTTGGTCACCGGACCATAGGCTGGGTCAAGAGGATATGGTGGCTTGTAGGGCGGCAAGAATTCGGTTACGCTTTCTTTAGCTGGTGGTTCAACAGGAGTCGATACGTGTGTTATGGCTGCGCCATCAATGGCTATGAAGTGGGGAAGCAAGACTCTGTGATCTTCAGCTACCCGGTAGGCAACCAAGGTCATGTCCAGTGCTTCCTGCGGATCCTTGGCCCACGACACCAACCATCCAACATCTCTGAAGAGGAACACGTCGTTCCATTCCATACCGAAGTTGCCCGGATCATCTAGGGCTCTGCAACCAGCCACCGCAACTACCGGCAACTGCCCCAGAGCCGTCACGCATATCGCCTCGGTTGCATACGCCAAGCCGACGCCTGAACTTCCCACGAATGTTCTTGCACCTACCGCTGAAGCATGTTTAGCTATCTCGAACTGTGAGTGTTCAGAGTCGGCAACAATTATCTCGGCCCGAAATTCACCGTCAGCCACCATCCTCGCCAGGTCATTCATTATCCCAGTGTACGGCCGGATAGGGTAGGCAGCAATCACATCAACATCTGCAATCTTGACGGCCTCAGCGATGGATCTTGTCCCAGTCCACACATGTTTCCTGCGAAGAGTGACTGTCTTAGGAACCGAAACTTGAGCACTCATCTTCACATCTCTCTCCTAGTAACCGTACACCCGCAGCGCCTCTGCAACCGTCATTACCTCCTCCTCATTCACGCCCTCCTTGGCCTTCAGTTCACTCACCATCTCTATCGCCTTTGCTGGGCATACCTGCGCACAGATGCTGCAACTTTGACAATAGTCGTAGTCGATCCTGATTTTCTCAAAGTCTATGGCACCATCAGGACAGTAAATGTGACAAAGCTTGCAATCGGTGCACTTCTTAGCGTCGATTACAGGCCTGAGATGTCTTGAGAAAGAGGTTTTGAACCCGATGTTCCTCTTGCCTGGACTGGGCCCGAACTCTATCAGACCTGGGGCCAACGCTTCCCATCGTGGCATGGCTTCAATCCTTTGAGAATAGGACTGAGCCTCTGCAGCTGCGTTCTGATACTTTCTATATGTGGCTTGGTCCCACCACTCGCCTCTAGTAGGCACAGGCAGCCTTACTCTCTCGCCTATCCTTTTCTTAGCCAAATCAGTATCTTCTGCTTTGATCTTCACCGCTGCTGGTCTAGATTCCTCATAGGCCCTTCTCACACTATCGGCGTTCTTGCTCTGACCGAGAGAGTCGAGAGCGGCAAGAAGATCATCCAGGCTCACGATTCCAAGTGCCTTTGCCAATGCGCCGAGCAGCGGATACGCAATATCCTTGTCGTAACTCTTCGCTCTTACCGTAACGAGTTTTCCGTCCCAGTCATCCGCGAGAGAATACTTCTTCACCAATCGAACGATCTCATCAGGACTCAAGGAGGTATTGACAACAAGAACAGCATCTTTCTTCGCTCCGTCGAATAGCAGTGCCCTCTGAGACGTCTGGTGGAGCAGCATCGAAGAATCAAGCACGACGATTGCGTTGAAGACTCTCCCTACAGGCTCCACTTCCTCGTGCAGGACCACATCTATGGTAGGATTGCCAAAGACAGCGTAGAAGAGATGTGGGATATGGTCGCGCTCAGGCGAGTCATCATATCGCATGTAATAGTAAGATTCTTTTCCGGAGAGAACTGCCGCGGTCGCTAATGTCCTTGCGAAAACATTCGCATGACCTGTGTGTATGACGCCACGGCCGTGGACCACTACCCAACTCAATTGCTCATATTCTGGATAAGATTCCAGAGCTGAGACTTGCCCAGCTGAGTTTGCCAAGAATCCTCACGACAGCCATTCAGGGTCCGACTCGTAATTTAAGGCATTTGCCTAGCGAGAGACAATTTCTCCAAGTGCGCGCTAGTGCACCAGCTTTGAGCAAGGGTTCACGCTAAGTTCGATTCTCGAGAAGTTCTCCAAAGGAGTGCCGCCCTATGATAAGAGACAGTGACTGCTCTACAGCTAGGCAATACCGCGCGCTAGCTTCTTCACTGCTCTGAATAGTATCATGGATCCGTAGACATCGTATGTGAAATCCTTGAATCCAGTTTTCGATAGGGTACTGCTCAGCTCCTCGACATCGAAAACATGAGCTCCGTGCTTCTCTCTCGCATGCTCACGAATCCTTCTGAATCTGAAGAAGCGCCTGTTCACGAACATCATGACTGCCAATTTGCCTCCTTCTTTCAAGACCCTGTTCATTTCAGCCAGAGCTTTCTTGGTGTCAGGAAACAAGTGAAGAGCTCCGCAGCAGGTCACCCCATCAAACATATATCTGGAAATGGAAGTTTGTCGGCCCTTGCACGAGCAAAGCGGCGCGCGCGCTAGCATCCCGTCAACCGACAATCGCCAATATATATCCAGATCCTGCAGGTATTGCCCCAAGAGTGATCTTTGATCTGAGGTGAGATAGAACTGAGTATCACGATAGGTCAGATACAGGCAACGAAAGGAGAAAAGAAGATAGGGTTTCTCGTAGCAGCGGAACTATCCATTGGAAGAGTTGAACTACCAGTTACTGTAGTGAACGGCGCAAAGCCCGGTCCAACTCTTCTGATCACTGCAGGAGTGCACGGATGTGAGTATCCCGGAATGAGAGCAACACAGATCATTGCTGGAGAG
>Ga0315280_10002781_pt1 | contig 27930 bp, 20 predicted proteins | sample YL17G06_40_MG_FD_203697 | JGI IMG/M metagenome (GOLD analysis project Ga0315280, IMG submission 203697) | Sediment microbial communities from Yellowstone Lake, YNP, Wyoming, USA - YL17G06_40 | ecosystem: Environmental > Aquatic > Freshwater > Lake > Sediment | place: USA: Wyoming | collected... | reverse complement strand
TGTTAAAATATTTATCAAAGATTTCCTGACGTTGTACAGGTGTCAGGCGGGCCCTTTTATGGATAGTCATATGTTTACACTTTATCACCGATAAAAAGTGTAAACAACGCTAGGAAATCTTACAAATAAGATAATAAATAATAATGAATAATATATAATTAATAATTAAATATTTGCGATATTTTAAAAATATGTTTCAAACTTTAAGAAAAAAAATTCAATCGTTAACCGAAACCCAACAAAACATTATAACTGTAATTTTGGTTTTATTTAACATCGGAATTGTCATTTTCTGGATTAATTTTTGGGTTAGTTTGCCAAAAACAACCCCAACAAAAACAGAACAACCGTCTTCAGCAGCCGGATTATTTAAATCGGGAGACATCGGTGAGATCTCTAAGGAGGAAGCTGAACAAAAAGAGATTTTATCTTTGCCTCTAGTAATTTTTAATACCTTTGGGGTTATCTCCGAAATAAAAACGGATAGATTAATAGTTCAGGGGTCAGGTTCGAATTTTGCGGATAAACAACCAAGATCTTTGACTATTATTTTTACTAATTCAACCGAGACTCTTACGCCTGGACAGAAGGTAAAATATCAAGGATTAGATGGTTTAAAACATCTGAAGCCGGGAATGGAAATTGGAATTCAAGGATCGGAAAATATCCGTGGCAAAATTGAATTTAGAGCCTCAATCATAAATATTTTTTAATTATTTAATTAATTCAAATAATCTTATCTCAAGGGATTAAAGGTTAAATTTCCTTAACCTTTTTCCCAAGAGAGGATTTCAAAAAAATGTTCAAGATAAAATCGTTTGCCCTAATTTTAGGCGTCTTTATAATGAGCTTTTTGATTGGTTATTTGGTTTTTGCTGCTTGGCAGGAACCGAATACTGCTCCTCCGGGAGGTAACGTTTCAGCGCCAGTAAATGTTGGTCAGAATGAACAATGGAAAGAAGGTGGTCTAGCGGTTGGAGCCGAAGGTATTACTCCTTTCGATGTAACAGGCAGCATAACAGCTCCTATTTTTTATGATGCCAATGACCATAATAATCGGTACGTTGATCCTTCGGGAATCTCAGTTTTTTCACAGATTTTTACCCCTTATTTACAATCATATTCACCCTGGCCGGCTAACGAACCAAAATGGCGGTCGGATATAAACAAAGATGGAGTCGTTGATACAATAGACCTTAGTATAGTTGTTCCTGCTATTGGGTGTAGTTCCGGAAACTCTTGCTGGGATGCACCGATAGGCGTTGATAATTTGGGTAATTATATTTATGGAAGAGATGCAGATGTATATAATTCGGGCTCAAGTGCGGGCAAAATTGACTTACAGGATTTAACAGCTTTAGTTTATAACTACGACAAATATTATCATTTAACCGTAGACCATTTTTCAGGGTTTTCTGCAGCTTCTTTTGAAGGGTTGGTAGAAATAACGAATGGAAATTTAACAATTACTGGCGGTGATGTCGTTGTAACTGACGGATATTTAACAATTACAAAAACTTTTGCTGGCGCTCCGACTCCCGGAGATTGCACCGCCTCGACTTTAGGACGTTTTGCTATAGATACGACAAATAACAGATTATATATCTGTATGGGGGCGGCGGGGTGGAAGTATGCAACCTTGTTGAATCCGTAGAGAACACCTATTAAAAAATTTTGAGTGTGTTTTTTCGTTATGTCTAAAAAATTTTTTACCCCGTTAGAAAATTTAAATTATAAACTGACAAGAGTTAGAAATCACAAATTTCTAACGGGGTTTATATTTTTGATAATTTTTAATTTTTTATTTTTTAATTTTCCTGAAAAAGTTGAAAGTGTTTCACCAAAAAATCCAAATTCTGCTTCTAATAATTCTTCAGTTGGATCCTTTTCTTGGTCTAATCCGGCAAATGTTTTCACCTCCAATAATTCTTATGCTTCTGCATATTTTTCGATAAGCTCTCAAATTAGTTATTATCTCACCGCTTATAACTTTAGTTTCGGCATTCCAAGTAATAGCGTAATAAATGGCATTGTTGTTGATGTAGAACGTAAATCCGACAAAGCAAGTGGAATCAGAGATTATTCAGTAAAACTATTTAAAGACGTAGTAACAGGCGGCGTGGGCGAGAATAAAGCTGATACGACAAACCCTTGGCTAACAACTGACGCCACAAAAACCTATGGCACCCCTACTGATTTATGGGGGACAACATGGACGCCAGCTAACATTAATAGCCTCAACTTTGGTGTCGGTATTTCTGCCAGGTCCTACACAGGTGAGGTTTATGCTTATATTGATCACATTCAGATAACTGTTTATTACTCGCCTACTATCACCATTTCTGGCACTATCTATTCAAACGAAGGGACAACTCCTTATGATTGTTCAGCTAATAATTTAACCGTCAGAGCTAAAGTTAATGGCTTAGGCGATTACACTGGGACTTGCACTGCTTCAAACGGCGCTTACAGCTTTTCGGTAGCAGTTAATAATCCCGGCGACGTAATTACTGTCTTTTTGGATGACGAGACGCCTAAAGCAGTGACAGTGACCAAAATAGTAGACACTACTTCAGCTATTCCCAATCTTAACTTATATCAGAACAGGTTGATTCTTAGACACGAGGATTCCGGGCCGATTACTAATGCCGATTTAGCTTTATGTGATAAAGATGGACCCTGTTCAGATTCGGATATTTTCTTTTACTCCAATGGTTCACCTCCAAACTTAGGCGTTGATTCCGGCAAAAAAATAGTCATTTGGGCAGGAAAAACCTTTGCTCCCGGTGGAAATGTTACTACACCAGCAATGAGAGTAGCTGGAACCTATTCTGGTGGAACAGAAACTTTAACCTTAAATGGTGTTGGCACTAGCGCTACTTGCACTGATGCCGCCGGAACAGTTAGACCTCTTTGTATCGATAGTGGTGGAAACTTTACTGCTCCTACTTATACTCTTTTTAATAGCACTGGAAATGTTTATGTCCAAGGAGCTACTTCTTATAAGAATTTGATTCTCTATGGTGCAGCCGGCACCGTCTTTACTGCCACAGGAGCCATTACCGTCGATAACGATTTTATAGTAACAAATTTTAATTGCGCTGCTGCTTCTATTTTTACCTTTCAACTTGGTGGGGCAATTTCAGTTACTGGTACAACTGATATAAATCCATTAGCACCTGCTTCTGTTTGTCAAGCCATTTTTGATACCACCTCTAATAATTACTCTTTTACCACAGGTGCTCTTCGTATTCGTACTGGGGGTACCTTAAAGGCTAATGGTTCTTCTTTAGATGCCAATGGCAATGTAACAATTGCCAGCAATGGGACTCTAAATAGTACTTCTGGTAATTTTAATGTGGCTGGCAATTGGTCAAATTCAGGAACCTTTACTCACAATTCTGGAACTGTAATTTTCGATGACGATAGTAAAACTTCAACTATTTCTGGTTCAACCACTTTTTATAATTTAACTTCAACCACTCCTTCCAAAAATTTGATTTTTACTGCTTTAACAACCCAGACTATTGCTGCTGGCGGGACCTTAACCCTTAATGGCCAAAACTGCTTTACTCCAATTGTTCTCCGTTCAACTATAACTGGCGATCCGGCCAATCGCTGGAATATTGATGTTTCCAATATTCCTGCTGCTTCCAGAAATTTGAGGTTTGTTAGGGTTGGAGACAGCAATGCCATCGTTGGTGCTACCGGTAATATTATCGCTGATAATTCTTATAATTCTGGTAATAATGTAAACTGGACTATTAATTTAGGAACTTGTGTTGGTATTAAAGTTTCTGGCAATGCTTATGAGGATGAAGGGACAAATGCCTGGTCAGGTTGTGACGGTTCAACTGCCAGAGTTAGTTTAGTAGTTAATGGTGGAGCAGTTAATAAAACCACTTCTTGTCGTGCCTCAGATGGTTATTATGAATTTACTGGGGTGTTAATTAATCCTAATAGTCCAGTTTCAGTTTTTTTCAATTCATTAAATAAAGGAGTGGCAGTAACAGTAGCGGCTAATGCATCATCTGATATTTCCCTTAATCCTCGGAAAAATATAGTTTGGGTAAAGACCGAAACCGGTGTTTCTCAGATCACCAATTCCAACCTCGATCACTGCGATTCTGGTTTACCTGTCCAGTGCGTCAATGTTCCTTATTCAGTTTCTGGCGGTAATTTGACAATTGAATCTATCGCCAAATTGATCATTGAAAGCAATAAATCCTTTGTTCCAGGCGGTTCGGTTACTTTAAATCCTGGTGCAGTTCAATCAGATCCAGGCGGCGATGTTTTAATCTCTTCTGGAGCTACTTTTGGAGCCACTACCTATGCGGTTTTTGTAGGTGGTGATTGGTTAAACCAAGGAGATTTTTCAAAATCTCCTGGTCAAACCACAACTTTCACTGCTACTGGCACTGGTTTTTCAATTACTCCTGGAACTGGGAGTTTTGGGAATATTGTTTTTAACGGCATTGGTGGTGGCTGGTCATTTACAGCCGCCACTAATATTAATGATGATTTCACAATTATTCAAGGTTCAGTAATTGCTCCAGCCACAACTTTAACTGTCGGAGGTAAATGGTCAAATTCCGGAACCTTTTCGCACAATTATGGGACAGTAATTTTTAATGCCATAGCAGGAAAAACAATTAATCCCGGCCCTTCTAATTTTTACAATATCCAATTTAATGGTAGCGGCAGTTGGTCATTTACCGCCGCAGCAGTGGTTGAAAATAATTTTACCATTACTCAAGGTTCAGTAACTGCTCCAGCCACAACTTTAACTGTTAAAGGAAACTGGTCAAATTCAGGCACTTTTAATCATTCAAATGGAACAGTAATTTTTGATGATGCCACTAAAAGCACAATCCTTTCTGGCTCAACTACTTTTTATAATTTAACTTCAAATACTCCTTCTAAAGATCTATATTTTGAAGCCGGAAAAACCCAGAACATTGTTGGTACTCTAACAATTCAAGGCGGGGATTGCGCTATGATTGCTCTTCGTAAAACCGGAGCCGGTGCTCAATGGACTATTAACGTTTCAAATCCTCAGACAATTTCTTATGTTTATGTTAAAGATGGCAATGCCTCAGGCAATACGATAACCGTTGATTATTATACAGACGCCGGTAATAATACAGGTTGGACATGGGGAACCCCCTTAAGCGCGCCTCCTCTTCCTAATGTCTCAGGCTATGCCTGGTCAGAAAACATTGGCTGGATTAGTTTCAATAGTCAAAATTGCGATTCTGATCTTGATTGCTTTTCCGACGTCGGAGGTAGCTGTCCAACTAATGGAACTCGAATGACACGATACGGAGTTCATATTTGTATCAACGAGAGCGATTCCCTTTGCCTTAAGTGGGGAATACCAGCTCCAATGACTGGAAAATTAGCCGGTTTTGCTTGGTCAGAAAACATTGGTTGGATTGATTTTGCTCCTGACCCAGATCCTACCTATCCAGAAGCTCCGAATTATTCTGCCTGTTTTAACCTTTCAGGAGTAACAGGTGAAGTCTGCGAAGGAGATTTAGCCGAAAATCAGGTCGGAGGTTGGGCAAGGGCTTTGGCTTATGACGGTGGCTGGGATGGTTGGATAAAATTAAGAGGAACTACTACAGTTGGTGATCCTTATGGTGTTTGGATTGATACAACAGTTCCTTCTCCTTACGAATTTAAGGAATGGGCTTGGGGATCTGATATTGTTGGTTGGATCAGTTTTAACTGTCAAAACTGTGAGGGCGCAACCTGCGATAGTTATCCTGCTTGTGGGGATCCTAATCACCCAAATTACAAAGTAGTCACTTCTCTTGCTTCCTCAGTTAATCAACCACCTTATGTCGAATCGCCTCAAATCACTGGTGAAGATTACTGCCAAAATTCACCAACTGGTCAAATTAGTATCCAGTGGACCTACCAAGATGATGACGGCGATCACCAGTCTTACTACAATTTGCAAGTAGCTACTGATCAAAATTTCAATGATATAATTTTGGATTACACCTCGACTATTATCCAAGATAAGGCCCCTGGCGAGAAAGGAAGTTCAGCCATTTCAGTAAAAATTTCGCCAACTCCTGGACAACCAGAAATTCCTTATACTGGAGTCTCAGCTACTCGTTATTGGCGAGTAAGAGTAAAAGCCAGTACAGGAAATCCAACCTCCTCTGACTGGTCGGATGCCGACCCATCAGATCCAGACAAGGACCCGGTTATTTTTCAAATTCCTCCCCATCCTTATCCTTACGTTGATTTTGAATACCGCCCTGAATCCCCAAGTATTATGGAGACAACCTATTTCTGTTCGGTTGCTGATAGTTTAAATTGTGATGGTGTGCCATGTTCGCCGCCAGCAGATCCAATAACCTGTTATGATAATTTTGGTGCAGTTGCTTGCTATGAAATTTGTGACAATGGAATAGACGATGATGGAGATACCTTAGTAGATTGTGCTGATCCTTACTGTGCTGGAGATCCTGCTTGCCTCACCCCGGGAGCAGAAATTTGTGACAATGGAATAGACGATGACGGAGATACTTTAGTAGATTGTGCTGATCCTGACTGCACCGGAGATTCCGCCTGTCTTTTACCAGGAGAAGCAAACAGTTGGTATTGGGAATTTTTTGGCGCGACTTTAGGTACTTCTGCCCACAAAAACCTAACAAATCAATTTGTTGCCTCTGGGCAGAGAAAAGTTACTCTCCAGGTGTGCGATTCTACCCCTGCACCAGAAGGTCCTTATTGCTGCACTAAAACTAGATATGTTCCTGTCGAACTTCCTCTTCCTAAATGGAAAGAAATTCCACCGACATTTTAATTTTTGACACTGATTAATACGGATTTAGCGGATTGATGCGGATTAAAAACGGCTCTTTTGGGGCGTTTTTTATTTGACACCAAAATAGTTTTTTGCTAAACTGAAATCAGAAAATTAATTTTGAATTTTGGTATTCACTTAGCGAAAACTTAAATTAGCATGTTGAATATTCAAATTTTCATTTCAAAATATGGAACAATTAATTCCACTAATTGGAACTTTTTTAGGTTTAACAATCGGAGCAATTTTAGGATACTATGCCAGACAGTCAATTGCCAAAAAAGATTATCGAAATATTGAAGCTAAGCTCCAAAAAAGAATTGGAGAGTGCAAAGCTGAGGCAGATGAGATTTTGGGCAAAGCCAAAGAAAAAGCCCTAAAAATTATTGAGTCGGCGAAGAAAGAAATTGATGAAAGACAGGAAAAACTTTTGCAGACCGAAAGATTGTTGTTCAAGAGAGAGAATATCTTAGACCAAAGGATTGCCGATTTTGAGCAAAAGGAAAGGGAATTTTTGCAAAAGGTTCAAAAACTCAAAGAGATAAAAGATAATTTAGGAAACTTACAAAACGAAGCCCAAGAAAAATTAGAAAAGATTTCCGGCTTAACAAAAGAAGAAGCCAAAAAAGAGATTTTTCAGAATTTAGAGAAAGAATATCAGAAAGAATCCTTGGAAAGAATGAGAAAATTGGAAGCCGAGGGCTGGGAGAAGTTTGAGGGAAAAGCCAGAGAGATTTTGGCTTTTGCTATTCAAAAATGTGCTCTTTCTCAGGCCCAAGAGATTACTACTACCACTCTGGCCTTACCTTCGGAAGAAATCAAAGGAAGGATAATTGGCAAAGAAGGGAGAAACATCCGCACTTTAGAAAAATTAACCGGGGTTGAGATTTTAGTTGATGAAACTCCAGAAATCGTCGTTATTTCGGCCTTCAACCCCATTAGAAGAGAAATTGCTAAAACTGCTTTGGAAAAGTTAATTTCAGATGGCCGAATCCAACCGGCCAGAATTGAGGAAATGGTTGAAAAGGCAAAAGAGGAGATTGAAAACCAAATTCAAAAAGCCGGGGAAAGCGCAATTTATGAAACCGGATTAATTGGTCTTCCGCCGAAAGTGGTTCAGTTATTAGGCAGATTGAAATTTAGAACTTCTTATGGCCAAAATGTTTTGCTCCATTCAATTGAGGTTGCCCTTTTGGCTGAAGCCCTGGCTTCGGAATTAGGTGCCAATTCCCAAGTTTGCCTAAAGGCCGGTTTATTGCACGATATTGGCAAATCGGTTGACCAGCAAATTCAAGGCTCTCATGTTGATATTGGGATTAAAATTTTGGAGAGATTTGGAATAGAAAAGGAAGTAATTTCGGCAATGAAATCCCATCATGAGGAATATCCCTATGAGAGTTTGGAAGCAATAATTGTTCAGGTGGCAGATCAAATTTCCGGTGCCAGACCCGGAGCCAGAAAAGAGAGTTTGGAAAATTATTTGAAAAGATTGAGTGAATTGGAAGCGATTGCTACTTCTTTTCCCGGAATCGAAAGGGCCTATGCTATTCAAGCCGGTAGGGAAATCAGGGTTTTTGTCAAACCAGAAGAGATTGATGATTTTGGAGCCAAAAAATTAGCCAGAGAGATTGCTGACAAAATCGAAGCCGAATTAAGATACCCTGGAGAAATAAAAGTTAGTGTTATCAGAGAAAACCGAGTGATTGAATACGCCCGATAACCCTACGAATTACGAATTATTACTAATATACGAATAATCCCCCACCAAATTTAGTGGGGGATTTATTTAAGCGGGTGAAGGGAGTCGAACCCTCGTCTCGGCCTTGGAAGAGCCGAGTAATAACCGCTATACGACACCCGCATCGGGGCATCCAGATTTGCCCCAGTAGAACAACGAAGTTGTCTACGGGGCTACCCCGAAGTGAGCTTCGCTCTACTTCTGGGGTGAACTCGGACTAAATCCTCCTTCACCCGCCAAAATTTCGGAGCGGTGGGATTTGAACCCACGACCTTCTGCTCCCAAAGCAGACGCCCTAACCACTAGGCCACGCTCCGCCAAAAATTTAGGCGGGCAAGAAGGACTCGCCTGCCCCGTAGGAAGCCGAAGCTTTCCTTCGGGGTGCTACCGTTATACCATGCCCCGCCCCTTCACTATATTAAAATTTCTTTTTTTAGTCAATTTGCTATAATAAAAATGATGGACCTCAAAAAAATTTTTTATCAATTAAATCTTCCTGCCCAGTGCAAAAGATATAATGTTCCTCTTTGGCAATGTCCCCAAGTTCTCTTTTTGATTATGGGAATAATTATTATCGTGGCAGCTATTACTGCCTACTTGATTGGCACCCATTACATTGAAGATCCCCAACTGATTGCCTTAATCGTGCTTACTCTCAGCGGTATTTTATTTGTTTTTGCTTATATTATTAATGTCTCTTTTGAAAAATTAGCCGAAGCCAGCCGAATAAGAACCGAATTTGTCAGAATTGTTTCCCATCAATTGCGCTCACCCATCACCAATTTGAGCTGGGCGATCGATAGTTTAATGGCTGGAGACCTGGGGAGAATTGAAAAAGGTCAATTAGAATATTTCCAGGTTTTAAAAGAAAATAGCAGTCGAATGAAAGAATTAATTAAGGATTTACTAATCACTTCAAGGATTGAAGAGGGAACATTGCCGATAAAAAAAGAAAAAATTTCCCTAACCGAGATTACCAAAAGTTTAATTTCTGAATTTTTACCTTTTGCCAAGGCCTCAAATGTTGAAATCAAATTTGATTTCGATAAAAATTTGCCTGAAATTTCGACTGACCTCAATCAAATTAAAGTGGTGATTGAAAATCTTTTAGATAACGCCATTCGTTATATAGGTAAAAAGGGTGAAGTTGAAATTAACTTAAGAAAAAGAGAGAAAGAGGTTCTTTTTGAAATTACTGACAATGGCTTGGGAATTTTGGAGGAAGATCAAAAATATATTTTCCAAAAGTTCTTCCGTTCAAAAAGCAATAAGGGCGGAACGGGTTTGGGACTTTTCATTACCAAATCAATTGTTGAAAAACTGGGCGGGAAAATCTGGTTTGAATCAGAAGAAGGACAAGGAACTACATTTTATTTCACCTTACCAATAAAATAAATCGCTCGGGAATACGACTTTTCGGTACACGCTCGCATCCCCAGCGAGGATGCTCGCTCATTGTCCTCGGCAAATTTTCGCCTTCGACCAGCTTAGCTGGTCTTCGGCGAAACCATGCAATTTGCCTGCGGGTGGTCCCGAAAGTCGACCCCCCCGCTTATTCGTATTTTCGTAAAAATTTCGTAATTTCGTAGAATTATGGAAATAGAACCTCAACAACTTAAAAAATTTCTTTTAGATACCGGCCTAATTACTAAAGAACAATTCGTAGAGGCCGAGAAAAAATCAGAAAAAACCGGTCAAAAAATTGGTGAGATTTTGGTTTTGGATGGACTAATAAACCAGGAAGAGTTCATCAAGCTCCAGGCCTATATTTTAGGGATTCCCTTTGTTAATTTGGAAAAAGATATTGTCCCCCCAGATGTTTTAAAAACTATTCCTGAACCCATTGCCAGATCTCATAATATTGTTGCTTTCAGAAAAAGAGGTCAAAATCTGGAAGTGGCGATGTTAGACCCTGAGGATTTAAGAACCATTGAGTTTATTAAAAAGAAAACTGATTTAAAGATTTTACCTCGTTTAACTACCGCCGAATCAATCAAAAATGTCTTGCGTCAATATCAGAAAACTTTAACCGCCGAATTTGAGGAGATTATTAGAAAGGAAGCCGGTCGAATCACCCCAATTAAAGAAGAAGAAATTGTTGAAGAGAAAGAAGAATTAAAAAAAGCGGCTGAAGAATTACCAGTTATTAAAATCGTCGATACCATTATTAAACATGCGATTTTAGAAAGGGCTTCCGATATTCATATTGAGCCGATGGAAAATGAGGTTTTAATTAGATATCGGATCGATGGAATCTTGAGAGAAGTAATGCATTTACCGAAAGAAATCACTTCGGGAATCGTTGCCAGGATTAAGGTTTTGTCAAATTTAAAATTGGATGAACATCGATTACCTCAAGATGGCAGATTTAAAATTGAGAGCGAGGATTACCGCTATTCAATCCGGGTTTCGATTTTACCGGTTTTTAATGGAGAAAAAATCGTGATGCGGCTTTTACCAGAGACAGCTCGGGCTTTTACCCTGGAAAGTTTGGGATTAAGGGGTGAGCCCTTGGAAAAGGTTTATGGAAATTTAAGAAAACCAACCGGGATGATTTTAGTCGTCGGACCAACTGGCTGTGGAAAAACCACCACCTTATATTCGATGTTAGAAATTTTAAATACCCCGGCCGTTAATATCTCAACAATTGAAGACCCGGTTGAATATCTAATGCCCAGAATTAATCAAACCCAGGTGAATCCCAAAATTGGTTTAACCTTTGCCTCCGGTTTAAGGTCTTTGGTTAGGCAAGACCCGGACATCGTTATGGTAGGAGAAATTAGAGATAACGAAACGGCCTCTTTGGCTATCAATGCTGCCCTGACCGGCCACTTGGTCTTGTCTACTCTCCATACAATCAATGCTTCGGGTAGTATTCCCAGATTGATTGATATGAAAGCCGAACCATTTTTGATTTCTTCAACTTTAAATTGTCTTCTAGCCCAGAGATTGGTCAGAAAATTGTATAAGGAAAAAGAAAAGTATCGGCTGAAAAAATCGGAATTAAAAAACTTAGAAAAATATTGCGACTTAGAAAGAGTTTTGAGAATTTTGAGAGAAGAAAAATTAGTCACCTCAAAACAAACCTTAGAGGATGTTGATTTTTATCGACCCAAACCAACCAAGGAATGCCCGGATGGCTATCGAGGAAGAATTGGAATTTTTGAAGTTCTGCCAATAACCGAATCGATCAAAGAGTTAATTGTTAAAGGAGCGACTTCAGGTCAAATCCAAGCCCAGGCCTTAAAAGAAGGAATGAGGACAATGGTTGAAGATGGTTTTATCAAAGCCGCCCAAGGGATTACGACAATCGAGGAAGTGTTAAGAGTAATAATAGAATAAAATATGCGAATTTCCATTCGAATTCAATGCGAATAATGCGAATTCGCATGATTAGCATAAAATTCGTATCTTAATTCGTATGGCACGCTATTTCTACACTGCCAAGTCATTTAGTGGGGAGGGGAGGACTGGAATTCTGGAAGCCGCTGACGAGCATCAATTGGCTAGTCTCCTTCGTCAGGAGGGCTACATTTTAATTTCCGCTAATTTGGAAGAAAAGGAAAGAAAATTCGAATTCTCCTTCCCTTTTTTTGGTCAAGTTTCGCTGGTCGAAAAAATGATATTTACCAGAAACTTAAGGATAATGATTACGGCTGGTATTTCCTTGCCCCGAGCCTTGGAAACTCTGGCCTCCCAATCAAAAAATAAAAAATTTAGAAAGACCTTAATTAAGATCGCTGAGGAAATCACTAAAGGAAAAAGTTTCTCCGATGCCTTAACCGGCCATTCCGATATTTTCCCTGAGCTTTTTATCAGCATGGTAAAAGTCGGGGAAGAGGCCGGAACCTTAGAAGACGTTTTAAAAGTTTTGACCAACCAAATGGAAAGGGAATACGAATTAAAATCTCGAATTAAAGGGGCAATGATTTATCCGGCCGTCATCATTTCGGCTATGATTGGGATTGGAATTTTAATGCTTATTGTTGTTATCCCTAAATTAGCCCAGACCTTCCAGGAGTTAAACATCGAACTTCCCCCAACTACCAGATTTGTTATCGCCCTGGGTAATTTTTTAGCCCAAAAATGGTTTGTAGTTTTGATATTGGCCTTACTTTTGGCAATTTTTTTGAGAATCATTTTGAAAACCAAAACCGGCAAAAGAATAGTCGATTTCCTGACTTTGAAGATACCAATTATTTCGCCTCTCATCCAGAAAACCAATTCGGCTTATGCCGTTAGAACTTTGAGTTCTTTAATCACTTCCGGAGTGCCGATTGTTAGATCTTTAGAAATTGTTTCCGGAGCGGTGGAAAATATCTATTTTCAAGAGACATTAAAAGAAGCCAGCCAAAAAGTGAGAAAGGGATCAAAACTTTCTGAGGCCTTATGGCCGTATCAAAAACTTTATTCCCCAACCGTTATTCAAATGATCCAAGTAGGAGAAGAAACCGGAGAAACCTCGACCATTTTAGCCAAATTGGCTGATTTTTATGAGGAAGAAGTGGCTAATGCCACCAAAAATTTATCGGCCGTGATTGAGCCGGTTTTAATGCTTCTAATTGGAGCAGCCGTCGGCTTTTTTGCCATTTCAATGATCCAACCAATTTATTCAATGTTGGGAGCCATTAAGTAAATTTACCGGGGTCTGACCTTGGTAAGATTTGCCGAGGTCTGTCCCCCAAAAATATGCCAAGAAAACCAAGACAATTTATTGAAGGCGAATTCTATCACATTATTTTAAGAAGGTTTGAAAATGAACCACTTTTTGTAAATATCGATGACTATTATCGCGGAATTTTCTCTCTTTATGAATTCAACGACACAAAACCTGTTAGGATTAGAGAAAGGCGAGCCGCCCGCGCCCGGTTCAAAAAAATAATACGTCAAATTGAAGGAAAGGGAACGCCACTAAAAATTGTTGAGTTAAATAAAAGTTTAGTTATGGTTGATAAGAGGGATTTGTTAATAGAAATTTTAGCCTTTTGTCTTATGCCCAATCATATTCATTTATTAGTGAGAATGCTGAAAAAGGGAGGGATTAGCAAATTTATGCAGAAATTAGGCAGTGGCCTCGCCACTTATTTTAAAAGTAAATATGGAATAAAACTTAGGGGCCATTTCTTTCAAGATAGATTTACAGCAGTTCATATTAAAACAGATGAACAGTTAAGGGTAGTTTTTGTTTACATTCATACCAATCCAATCTCAATTATTGAACCGAAGTGGAAAGAAATAGGCATTGCCGAACCAAAAAAAGCAATTAAATTTTTAGAAAATTATAAATGGTCAAGTTATCAAGACTATATTGGAAAAAAGAATTTTCCCTCTCTTACCCAAAGAGATTTTATGTTAAAAGTAATGGGAGGAGAAAAAGGATGTAAAAAATGGGCGGAAGATTGGATAAAACAAAAAGGAAAAATAAGGAAAAGGATAGAGAAGTTTAGTAATCTTAGTTTAGAGTAGGGACAGACCTCGGAAAAACTTACCGGGGTCTGACCTCGGGGGAGCTATTTGCATAAAATGAAATCCGAGAATTTGATGAAATGATGTTTAAAAAATATGAGCATTGAAATAAAATACAAACCATTAGAGAGTTTTACCCTTATCGAGGTATTAGTGGGTATAGCTCTTATGTTGATAGTCTTTTTGGGGATTTTCGGTGCTTATCAATTGGGTTTTAAAGTTCTCGGTTTATCAAAAAATAAAATTACGGCCACTGCCATTTTAAATGGCGAGATTGAAAAAATTAGAAATTTGCCTTATGAATCGATAGGCGTCCAAGGGCAGTTTCCCGATGGGGTTTTGGCTCCTGTTTCGACGGTGACCCTCAATAATATCCAATATCAAATTGAAAGAAGGGTTGATTTTGTTGTTGATTCGCCTGACGGAATCGCTGCTCCTGATGACGATTGCCCCAATGATTACAAAAAGGCCGAAATTAAGGTTTCTTGGCCCGGAGATTTAGCTGGTGAAATAAAATTTTCAACCGATGTTGCCCCCAAAAATTTAGCCCAAGAGTGCGGCACAGGCGGCGGTATTCTTTCGGTTTCAGTTTTCGATGCCCAAGGGCTAATGGTTTCTTCTCCTTTAATTGAAATAAAAGATCCAATCACTGGTCAAACCCTAAAAACTGCTACCCCATTAGATGGCAAGCATTATTTTTCTCTGGCTCCGGCTACTTATAAAATTTTAGTTTCGAAAACTAATTATAGCTCAGAAAGGACCTATAGCACCGAAGAAGTAACCACTCCCGAAAATCCCCACCCAATAGTTTTGAATGGCCAACTGACTGAGACCAGTTTCTCTATCGATAAATTAAGTTCTTTTTCAGTTGATACCCTTTCTCCCTGGGGCCAGGACTTTTTTTCTGACTCCTTTTTAGATTCGAGTAAAATTTCCGAATTTCAAAATGTTACAGTTAGCGGGGGCCAAGTAAATTTGGCAAAGATTGATAGTCAATATCAAAATTCAGGTTATTTAATTTCCATTTCAATCTCTCCTGGTGATTTAATTAAGTGGGATAAATTTTCTTTTAGTGATTTGGAGCCAGTTGGGACTCAAATTCTCTACCAAATTTTATATTTTAATGGGACAGATTGGGCCTTAATCCCTGACACTGATTTGCCAGGCAATTCCTTTGGTTTTGGAGTATCGCCGATAGATTTATCAAGATTAAACACCACCACCTATTCACAGATAAAAGTGAAAGGGAATCTTTCCACTACCGATTTGAATTTCTCCCCAACCCTTTACGACTGGCAAGTTTCTTGGATAAATAGCCAAGCTATTCCTATTCCCAATGTTACTTTCAATTTAAGAGGAGAAAAAATTATTGGCAAAGATCAAAACGAAAATCCAGTTTATAAATATTCCCAAAATCTGACCTCAAATTCTTCCGGTCACCTTGATATTTTTAATTTAGAATGGGACAATTATACCTTTTCAGTTGATCCAGCCAGCAATTTAGATTTAGTTTCCACCGATCCTTCTCCTCAACCCATTGGCTTGGCACCGGACACTAATTTGGCAGTGAGATTATATTTAGATTCCCAAAATTCTCTTTTAGTTACTATCAAAAATTCTGAAACCTTAGAACCAGTTTTTTCAGCCAGCGTTAGATTATATAAAACTGGTTATGATCAAACCCAATATACTAATGAAAAGGGTCAGACCTATTTTATTCCCCTTCGGATAGGAGATTATTCTTTAGAAGTTCAGGCCGCTGGTTACTCAGGCTCTTCGGCAAACGTTTCTGTTTCTGGAGACGTAACAAAAACAGTGACCTTGGAACAAATAGAATAAATTAAAAACCGAAAAACTTCCAGGGGTCTGACCTCTGGAAAACTTGACGAGGTTTGACCCCTAAGAATTATGCCAAGAAAACCACGACAATTTATTGAAGGTGAATTTTATCACCTTGTGTTAAGAAGAATTGAGAATGAACCACTTTTTGTAGATATCGATGATTATTATCGAGGGATTTTCTCGCTTTACGAGTTTAATGACACAAAACCAGTGGTAATTAAAGAACGCCGAGCAGCCCGAGCCCGATTCAAAAAAACCATTCGAGAAATTGAGAGAAGCGAAATTCCTACAAAAATTGTTGAATTGGATAAAAGTTTGATTATGGTTGATAAAAGAGATTTGTTAGTAGAAATTTTGGCTTTTTGTCTTATGCCCAATCATATTCACTTATTAGTGAGACAACTGAAAAAGGGAGGAATTAGCAAATTTATGCAGAAATTAGGCAGCGGTTTAGCTTCTTATTTTAAAAATAAATATGGAATAAAACTGAGAGGACATTTCTTTCAAGATAGATTCACGGCGGTTCATATTAAAACAGAGGAGCAATTAGTAGTAGTTTTTGTCTACATTCACACTAATCCAATTTCGCTTATCGAACCGAAGTGGAAAGAAAAAGGCATTGCCAGACCAGAAAAAGCTATTAAATTTTCGGAAAACTATAAATGGTCAAGTTATCAAGATTATATTGGCAAAAAGAATTTCCCTTCCCTCACTAAAAGAGAATTTATGTTAAAGATAATGGGTGGAGAGGTAGGTTGTAAAAAATGGGTGGAGGGCTGGATAAAACAAAAAGGGAAAATGAAGAAACTGACGAAGAAATTTAGCCATCTTAAATTTAGATTAGGGACAGACCCCAGAAAAACTTACCGAGGTCAGACCCCGGTAAAACTTTCAGAGGTCTGACCTCTGTAATCTTCTATTCTATAAATTATGCGATCTTTTACTCTTATTGAAACCTTAGTCGTTGTCGCTATTTTTGCCATAAGCTTAGGAGCAGTTTTTGGTTCTATTTTAATGCTCTATCGAAGCCATGGCTATAGTTGGGAACAATCTCAAGCCATCGAAGAAGCCAGAAGGGGAATTGAAATCATGACAAAAGAAATTAGAAAAGCCAGAAGCGGAGAAGATGGTTCCTATCCCATCATTTTGGCTGGCGACAAAGAATTTATTTTTTTTAGCGATATTGACAATAATGGAAAAACTGAAAGGGTGAGATATTTTTTAGGGACAACCAATTCTGGAAATCAAATTCAAAAATGCATTACCTTTATTAAAGGAGGAAGTTGTAGTGTTACCTTTTCTAATTTTTTAATTGGTACTTTAACTTCTGCCCAGGTAAAAGTTTCCGTTGAGGGAGATTTGGGAGCAAGTAATGAATATGCTGAGATTTTTGCTGATGGAGTGAAATTAGGTAATCTTTGTCAAAGTGGTTGCGCCGACTGCGCCAGTACCTGGCAGGGGACGGCTGTTTTTGATATCACGGCTCAGGCGAGCGATAATTCTATTCAATTTGTCGCTGATGCCACTAATCAAGTTGATCCTTCTTGTAACTGGGAAGAGGTAAATCATTCATTGAAAGCCCAATTTGAATTTAGCTGGACAGAAGAAATTGCTGGAGCCGAGCACGAATTAAGAAAAGGAGTGATTGAACCAACAAATCCTCCGGTTCAATATCCTTCAAATCAAGAAAAGATTTCAATAATTTCGGCTTATGTTAGAAATACCCCACCAATTTTTGAATACTATGACAAAGATAGTAATAAAATTGAACCTTTACCAGCTAGATTGGTTGATACCAAATTAATGAAAGTTTTTTTAGTAGTCAATGTTAATCCCAACAAACCACCCCAGGATTTTCAACTGGAATCTTTTGTCCAATTGAGAAATTTAAAAGAAGAATAATCAGAAATAGAGCGACAGAGACCCACTCTCTGTCAAGATTATGCCATATAGAAAAGAACAATTTGTTAACGGAGAGATTTATCATCTTGTTGTGAAAGGAATTAATGGAAATGAAATTTTTAAAGATATCGATGACCATTATCGTGGAGTTTTTTCCATTTACGAGTTTAATAATGCAAAACAAGTGACTATTAGACAACGTCGAAAAGAGAGAATGCGATTTAAAGAGGAGATGAAAAAAATCACTCAGGAATTCCAAAAAGTTTCAGTTGACAGAAACCCACTCTCTGTCGATTTCCGGGACAAATTGGTGGAAGTTTTGGCTTTTTGTATTATGCCAAACCACCTTCACTTACTTTTAAGGCAGCTTAAAGAGGGAGGAATTATCAAATTTATGTTAAAATTGGGTGCTGGTTATGGAGGATATTTTAATCGAAAGTATAATCATGAAGGCCATGTTTTTCAAAAAAGATTTACTGCTGTCCACATTAAAAACGAAGAGCAATTAAAGACAGTTTTTGTTTACATCCATACTAACCCCATTTCTCTTATCGAACCGAAATGGAAGGAAATAGGAATTAAAAATCCAGAAAAGTGCATTCAATTTCTGGAAGAATACAGATGGTCAAGTTATTTAGATTACATTGGGAAAAAGAGTTTTCCCTCAGTGTCTGATAGAGATTTTATTTTAAGAATAATGGGAGGCGAAGAAGGTTGTAAAGAATTTGTTGAAGCCTGGATAAAATACAAAGGTAAAATCAAAGAATTTCCTGAACTCTCCTTAGAATAACAGAGAACGGGTCTCTGTCATCTAACAGAGAGCGGGTCTCTGTCAAATCTCTCTGTTAAATCTCACAAAATTATGAATAATAAATTAAAGGAAAAGGGAATTATTACGACTTTGGTGTTGGTTTTTGGGGCGGTATTTTTGATTTTACTTGGCGGGCTTTTAGGTTTTATTTTATTACAATTGAGGGTTTCTAACCAAAAAGCTGCCTGGAATGAATCATTACATATTGCCGAAGCCGGGCTAAATTATTACAGATGGTGCCTCAATAATAATGTTGAAGGAAATTGCCAAACAGAAAAAGATTATTTTGATCCAGCTGGAAATCCCGTTGGTCATTTTTCTCTTCAAATTAGTTCGACTGTTTCTTGCGGTGAGACGGTCCAGAAAAAAATTATTTCTGAAGGTTGGACAAACAAATTTCCCCAGGTAAAAAGGAAAGTTTCAGTCCTCTATGCCCGAACTTCAGTGGCTAAATATTCCTACATTTTAAACGATAATGTCTGGATTGGTTCAGATCATGAAATCAGAGGTCCTTATCATTCCAATGGCGGAATCAGAATTGATGGAGAAAATCAATCAATAGTTACTTCAGCCAAAGACAAATGGATTTGCACCAGTTCCTTTGGTTGTTCCACTTGTCCAGTTTCAGCCGGCTGTTGGATTGAGGGTACGGATTGCTATTGCCCTGGCGTTTTTACCACTACTACTAATAGTAATCCTGATTTGTTTAATTTCCCGGTTACTCCATTTGATTTTGTTGGTATCACCATCGATTTAGCCCAAATGAAAAATTCGGCTCAAAGCAGTGGCATTTATTTGCCGCCTTCAACTGATTTAAATCCTCAGGGTAAGGGCTATCATATTAAATTCAAAAACAATGGCACCTTTGAGGTTTGGCTTATTACCGGGCTTTCTTCAACCTGGGCTTATTCTTTAGAAGAAAGTTGGCACTATGATTATTTCACCATCACCAATGAATATCTTTATAACACCTATTCCATTCCGTCGGCTTGCTCGGTGATTTTTGTTGAAGACAATTTATGGCCCGAAGGCGAAGTGAAAGGAAAGATTACAATCGCCTCAGCCAATCTAATTAATCCCAATTTAGATACCGATGTCATTTTGCAAGGGAATATAGATTATACCACTTTAGATGGTTCAGATGGTTTTTCAGTAATAGGGGAGAGGAATGTTTTAATCTCTCCCAACTCTCCAAACCAAATGGAATTGCGGGGGATTTTTGTTGCCCAAAAAGGTCGTTTTTCAAGAAATCACTATCCGGGAAATATCAGAGATAAATTGGAAATTTATGGTTCAATTATCAGTAATGGCAGAGTAGGAACCCAATGGATTTCTGGAAGCCAAATAGTTTCTGGATATTTGAAAAGAGAGAGTTACTTTGATTCAAACTTGGTTTATGCTCCGCCACCTTTTGTTCCCTATATTTCTCCTGATTTTGAAATCATTAAGTGGGAGGAAACAAAATAACCTACGAAATACGAAAAAATACGAAAGTACGAAAACTTAAAATTTTAAGGTATAATAAGAAAGTAGAATCTTTTTCGTATTTTCGCCCCAGTAGCAGAGCGAAGCTCGCTACGGGGCAGCCCCGAAGTGAACGCGAAGCGTTCTACTTCTGGGGCGTAAAGATTTCGTAATTTCGTAGTAAATATGAATTTTTTAACTTTAAAACCCGAAGCCTTTGGCTTAGATATCTCTGATTTGTCTTTGAAAATTGTCAAACTCAAAAAAAAGAGAGATCTTTTCAGTTTGGCCTCTTTTGGGGAAACCGAGATTAAACCGGGAATTATTGAGGGAGGGGAGATAAAAAATGTTGAGGCATTAGGAAAGATTATTAAGGAGGCAGTTTCCAAAGTCAAAGGAGAGAAAATTAAGACAAAATATGTTGTTTGCTCTTTGCCAGAAGAAAAGGCATTTTTGCAAATTATTCAGATGCCAATGATGAAAGAAGAGGAATTAAAGAAGGCGGTCTATTTTGAGGCTGAAAATTATATCCCCTTGCCAATGGAAGAAGTTTATTTAGATTATCAGATTGTCAAACCAGCCGTCGATCATCTGGATCATTTCGATGTTTTAATTATGGCTATGCCCAAAAAAATAATCGACCCTTATGTTTTGGCATTAAAAAAAGCTGGTCTCATTCCTCAGGTTTTGGAAATTGAATCCCAAGCCATTGCCCGGGCTTTGGTCAAAAATTTTGTTTCCCCTTTCCCTCTTCTTTTAATTGACCTCGGGGCTACTAGATCTAGTTTTATTATTTTTTCTGGTTACTCTTTGAGATTTACCAGTTCTATTTCCGTTTCTTCTCAAAAATTTACTAACCTCATTGCTAAAAATTTAAAAATTGATTTAAAGGAGGCCGATAAATTGAAAATAAAATCTGGTTTAAAAGAAGGGGAAAAAATTTTTGAAATCCTTTCTCCTCTCCTAAAAAATTTAATTAAAGAAATAAAAATTTGTCTTTTTTATTATCACACTCACATCCACCACGAGCACTTGCCTTTGGATGGTAAAGAGGTAGAAAAAATCTACCTTTGCGGCGGAGGAGCTAACTTAAAAAATTTAACTAATTTTCTCTCCCCGGAACTTAAAATCCCGGTTGAATTAGGAAATCCTTGGTCTAACATTTTGCCCGAACCCCTTAAAGAGGTTCCTGAGTTATCCTATGAAAAATCTTTGGCCTTTACCACTGCCTTGGGATTAGCCCTTAGAGGCATTGAATCATATAAACATCCAAACATATAAACAAAATAAATTCGTAATGTTCAAATGCTTAAATGTTAAAATGTTAAAATGAAGTATGCTAACCAATCTTTTGCCACCCCGAAATAAAGCCGAACTTTTTGAAGAGGAGGTCAAAAACCTGATTATTATTTTAGGTATTTTGTTTTCCATTTTTCTTTTTTCTCTCACCTTGATTTTATTTGAAATTCAGAATTATATTTCTTGGCAGGTAGATTCAGAAAAAATTACGATTGATTTGGAAAAAAAGAGAGCGGAAGATTCAGAAATCCAAAATCTGAGAGCGAAAATCATTTCTTTAAATAAAACACTCTCCCAGCTTAACTCCTTTTATCAGGAGCAAAACAAATTGGCTGACGTCCTCAATAAAATTTCGGAAATTTTACCTCCCCAAATGTATTTGACTAATTTTTCTTATCAAAAAGAGTCAAATCAGGTTTCCCTTTCCGGCTTTTCCCCCACTCAAGAAATTTTGAATGACTTCAGGAAAGATCTGGAGAAGGAATTCTCTGATGTTTATTTTCCCCTCCAAAACTGGGTAAAACCAACCGATATTGATTTTCAGGCCACTTTTACTCCCTTTAAAATCAAAGAATAATATGAGCCCGAGAAAAAAAATTTATTTTTGGCTTCTCATTTTTATACTCATCTCTCTTTTTTTCATTGCTTTTCTGATTCCCAAATTTTTAAAAGAAATTCGAGCTGATTCCCAGGAATTAATTTCTCTCAAAAGTGAATTAGTTTCTTTTCAAAAAGAAACCGAAAATCTTGACAAATTAAAGTTGGTTTACCAAAATTATCAATCGAATTTGGCTAAAATTGACGAAATTTTCATCGATCCTGAGGTGCCAATTGAATTCTTCAATTTTTTAGATAAAAATGCTGCCCTTTTTCAACTGGAAATCGAGAAATCTCCAGTTTCCAAACAAAAAGCCGAGAACGAACCACCCAGTTTGTTTTTTCAAATTTCGGTTTCCGGTTCCTTCCCCAATTTTTTAAAATTCTTAGAAAAATTAGAAAATGCCCCCTATCTGATTGATGTTTTAAATTTAAATGTGAAAAAAATAATCTCCAAAGAAACCCCGACAGCTAATATTGAATCCACTTTTTTAATAAAAGTTTATACAAGATGACCCTTCAACAAGTTCGGGGTCATACTGAGTTTACCGAAGTATGAATAAAATAAAAAGATTTACAGAATTTTTAAAGAAAATTTTTTGGAAGTTTGGGGAAAATCCTCTTCCCGCCTTTTTCATTCTTTTGATTCTCGCTTTAATTTTTGGAGGTTTAATTTTCCATCGATATAGTTTTTTGGCTGAAAAAAAAGAGCCCCAAATTACTGAAAGGAAAATTCAATTTAAAGAAGACCTATATAAAAAAATTTTGGAAGAATGGGAAATTCGCCAAAAAAAATTTGAAGAAGCCGATTCAAGAGAATATCGAGATTTATTTAAAATTCAGGTCCCCGAAAAATTGACGGAATAGATAAAAATTGTTATAATTAAAAGTTGAAAAATGCCCCTGTAGCTCAATTGGATAGAGTAAGGGGTTTCTAACCCCTAGGTTGCACGTTCGAGTCGTGCCAGGGGCACATTTCAGTAAAAGTCAACGATTTATGGGCTGCCTCGCTCGGCGGCCAAATTGAACGGAAATTTCCAGCAAAAACTTAATTTTTGGTTTTGTAAAAGAAAATTTTTCATAAAGGTCGGGGCGTAAATTTACGAAAGTAAATTTACGAGAGATATAATAAATTATGAACTTTAAACACATTTTAATTGTTGTTATTCTAATTGCCATTATTGGTGGAGGAGTTTTAGTTTGGCAACGATATTGGCAATCAAAGAAAGAAAGCGGGACGCCGGAAACGGCAACGCAAACCGGAAGCGAAGTCACTAATTGGAAAACTTATCAGAATAAAGAATATAATTTTGCAATGGATTACCCGAAATCCTGGTACGCTTATTCAGTTCAAATCGGAGATTTGGAATACGATCAAATTGCCACATTCCCTAAAACGAAATATGAACAATATTTTGGAACAGAAAATTATAAAGAATTGGGAAATTATGGAATAGTACACATAGGATACGCTGAAACTAATGATTTAGAAAAACAGGTTGAATCAATCGATAGGTTAATAAAAGCACTTGGCAGAGGTCCAGTCAGCAAGATTGAAACTTCTAACATTGAAGAGATAAATGTCCAGGGAATGAAAGGATATAAAATAAGTTTTTCTGGGAAAGGTTATATAATGGACGAAAATTTCACAAATATTTTTTATCTTATTTTACATAAAAACGGTGAAGGAACTTTAAGATTTGAAGGAACATTTGCGGGTAATAATAAAGAAGAATATGAAAAATACGCCGAAATCTTCAACCAGACGCTTTCTACCTTTCGGTTTTTAGAGTAATTTGCCGCCAAACCCCGATAGCAGTCCCGCCCTCTAAGCCCGAATACATCTTTTCTACAAAATACCTAAAACATAGAGTTGGGACGCTACGGGTATACTGAAATTTCTCTGAACTATTTTCAATATAAAGCATAGGTTGAATAACTTTGAAAAATTAATATAATAAATACAAATGGTGCCCGTAGCTCAATTGGCCAGAGCGTCTCGCTGTGGCCGAGAAGGTTGCCGGTTCGAGACCGACCGGGCACCCCAAAATAGTTTTTAGTTGATAGTTAATAGTGATTAGATTATAATAAAATAAATGGCTTATATCTTTATCACCAAAGGAAAAACTAATTGGAAGTATCTGGCGATTGTATTTGTTTTGGGTCTGATTGTTGGCGCTTTAACTTTGTGGTCTTCCAGTCGATAGGCGTTATACTCCGGAGAACATTAAAGATTTTCTTTTTTTCAGAACCGAAAACAAAATAGCCCATGAGGCTATATTTTATATTCACATGGGCGCACTTGTAGTATACAAACAGCCCATTCGTATGTGCCCATTCGCATTGCCGAAGTCCGAAGGACGAAGGCGGGCTGTTCGCATACTATTTTCTTTCTCCCAAAATTGTCTTTAAAATTATTTCCTTTCCTTCTCTTAAAACTTTGAGAGAAATTTCTTCTCCGATTTTGTGTTTCTGTAAAACCTCAGCTAAAGTGTTATCCATTGTGATTTTTTCTCCAGACAATTCCAAAATAATATCAAATTCTTTTAGTGCGGCTTTTTCAGCTGCGCTTCCTTTGACAATTGGCGGTTCCCCCAGGGTTTCTCTGACAATTAAAGCTCCGTAATCTACCGGCAATTTATTTGCCTGGGCAATTTCTTTATCTAAAATGATATATCTAATTCCCAAAAATGGAACCTTGATTTTTCCGTATTTTTTTACCTCTTCTAAAAATTTTTTGGCATAGTTTATGGGAATGGCAAAACCAATGTTTTGGGCTCCCATCACCATAGCCGTATTAATTCCAATGACTTTTCCTTCCAAATCGACTAAAGGACCACCGGAATTTCCGGGATTAATGGCGGCATCGGTTTGAATTAATCCTCTTAGACTTTCAACCTGTCGGCTTAAAAGTCCGACTGCCTGGATTTTCCGGCTCAACCCAGAAATAATTCCGGCACTCAAGGTGTCATAAAATTCTCCCAAAGGATTACCAATAGCCACCACTGTTTGACCTAATTCAATTTGGTTTGAATCCCCCAAATCCAAAAAAGGGAGATTTTTTTCATTGATTTTTAAAACGGCAATATCAATCAGAGGGTCAGCCGCTAAAACCTTGGCCGAATAATTTTTCTCCGGCTCTAAAATTACAGTGTAATCAACTTCCGGTTCACTGACCACATGGCGGCAGGTTAAAATCAGGCCGTCTGGAGAAACAATAAAACCAGAACCGCCGCCGATTTTTATTTTTTCCTTCCCTTTTTTCCCAACCCGCGGGACGACAAATTCCTTTCCCATAAAAGGAAAAAAATAAAATCCTTCAACTTTGGGAAGGTCTTTAGTAATGGTGATGGTGATGACAGCTGGACAAACCTTTTTTGCCACTTCAATGATTGGTGATTTTTCCATAAAATATGATACGAATCTACGAATTTAATGCTAATCTACAAATATGCGGATATTCGCATGTGCGTTTTCGCATAAGCCGGAGGCTACGCTTTTGCATATTTAATTTTAGCATAAAAAACTCTTGTCAAAAAGGGGAAAAAGTGATAATCTATTATTATAAAATCTTAAATTTTAAATTCTCAATTTGCAATTTTGAAAGCCCCTATAGCTCAAAGGACGAGAGCGGGTTCCTCCTAAGGACTAGATCCAGGTTCGACTCCTGGTAGGGGCACAAACTTATGGAAGAAATTATTCTTTACGGATATCCAATATCGGAGAGGGGTCGGGAGCCCCGCACCTTTTTCAGCAAAAGCTTGTGGTTAGGGAAGGATATAAGGCGAAGCCGCCTATCGGCTTTGATTATCTGTTACTACAAGCTTTCAGAAAAAAGGTGCGGGGTTTAAAGAGCGAGCCCGAAGCCCGAAAGGGCGCTCGAGCCAAGGGTGAGAGAAAGGGCGAGCGATTAACTTTGCGTTACCACAAGGGCCCGTGGTATAGAGGTAACACGCGATCATGGCATGATCGAGTCCGGGGTTCAATTCCCCGCGGGTCCACACCGAAAATTTTAAAACGCTCCGATTGAGCGTTTTCACTCTTTTCATTATCTGTTTAATTTTTCTAATACTCTTTTATAAATTCTTTCATTAACCGGAGTTTTAATTTCCAATTTTTTGCCCAATTTTACCACCGCCCCATTATAAAATTCTATTTCATCCAAATCTTTTGTCTTTTCTTCTCTTTTTTGGCTGATTATTTTTACTAAAAGAGGTTCGAAAACTAAAAAGAGATTGGTTGGGATTAATTCCAATAAATGAGCCAAAAATTTTACCGGATAATGAGAGAAATTAAGGAATTTGCCGCCAATCGCTTTTACTACCCTGACATATTCTTTTAAAACCTCAATTTCTTCTTTTAATATTTCTGAATTTGAAAACCCATCCTTGACTGAAAACCCTCGCGAAGCCGATGCCATTCCGACGAGATTTAAAAAAAGTTTTGAAAATTCCAAATTTTTTACCTCTTTCTCGGGAAAGACCTCAACCCCAAAATGTGATTTTTTGAAAATTTCAATTAAATCTTCAATTCCTTCAGGATTGGCCAGGGCAATTCTGATAGGCGAAGAATAACTAATGAAAATTTTATCCTTAATTTCTTTTTTTTGAATTGGGTTAAAGAGAATTAATCTAACTATTTTTACTTTTTCAAAATCTTTTCCAAAGATTTCTCCTAAAGCATTTTTTGCTTCTTGGAAAGGGGAAAAACCATTTTGGGAAATCAAAAGGGCGGGGATTTTTTTTGCCCTTTTGAATTTTGAATAATAAAATTTAATTGCTGGACTGACTGGATTTTTTGTTGTCAAAAAAATAAAATCCGGCTGAAAATCTTCCTTAAATTCACTATCTTTTATAACTTTTTCTTCAAACAATTCTAATCTTCCATTCCTTTCAAGATAAACTTTTTTTTGATTGATCATCTCAATTTCTTTTCCGACAGCCAAAACTTCCGCCCCCTTTTTCAATTCAAAAGCAAACATTGTTCCGGTTCTTCCTCCAATCCCAATGATGGCTATTTTTTTCATATCCCTACGAATATAATTATAACACATTTGATGCTTCGACAAACTCAGCATTCCTTCGACGCTGAGCTCAGGACGAAGCGCAACCCTGAGCCTGCCGAACGGGTTGATTTTTTAGCCGAAAAATGATATTTTAAGAGATATCTAAGGGGTGGGTTGTGCCGAATTGGCAAGGCAATGGTCCCGAAAACCATTGGGAGAAATCCCTTGGAGGTTCGAGCCCTCCACCCACCGCAACAATATGAACAGGAGTTGGCTTAATAAAAATATTTTTGCTATGGGATTGACCAGTTTTTTTTCTGATTTTGGGCATGAAATGGCAACCGCGATTTTGCCGGTCTTTTTGGTTTCTCTGGGTGGCTCGGCCGCCCTTTTGGGGCTGATTGAAGGAATAGCCGATGCTTCGATTAGTTTTATGAAATTAGTTTCTGGCTGGTACAGCGATTTTATCGGCAAAAGAAAACCCTTTGCTGTTATTGGATATTTCCTGACCGCCGTAGGGGTTGGCTCATTTGCCTTGGCTTCTTCTTGGATTCACATTTTGATAAGTCGGGTGGTTGCTTGGTTTGGCCGAGGAACGAGAGAACCAGCCAGGGATGCTCTTTTAGTTGACTCAACAGAGCCCAAATATTATGGCCGAGTTTTTGGTTTTCATCGAGGCATGGATACTTTGGGAGCAATTGTTGGTCCAGCCCTCACCTTTTTCTTAATTAAATCTATGCCTATTCGCTCAATTTTTCTTGTCGCCTTAATCCCCAGTATTTTGGCTTTCTTAACAATTACCTTTTTTGTTAAAGAAAGAAGCAAAATCAATAATAATCGGACAAAATTGGTCGGGAGTATTAGGCTGCTCCCTTCTAAATTTCGCCTCTTTTTAATAGCGGTCGGAATCTTTGGCTTGGGTAATTTTGCTGACTCCCTTTTTATTTTAAGAGCCACTCAATTGTTAACACCCGTTAAGGGAA
>Ga0315280_10002780_pt1 | contig 27932 bp, 23 predicted proteins | sample YL17G06_40_MG_FD_203697 | JGI IMG/M metagenome (GOLD analysis project Ga0315280, IMG submission 203697) | Sediment microbial communities from Yellowstone Lake, YNP, Wyoming, USA - YL17G06_40 | ecosystem: Environmental > Aquatic > Freshwater > Lake > Sediment | place: USA: Wyoming | collected... | reverse complement strand
ACGGCATTCCCGTAATTTTTAGATCCATAGATATCATGCATATGCTAGTTCCGTATAGAAGTTTGAGACCCATTACATTTTCGCTTGAAAAGTGGGTGTATAGTCATGTAGATAAGATTTTAACGTTGTCTCCGAAACTTTCGGACTATGTGATAAGGATGGGTGCTGATAGAAATAGAGTGGAGTTGCTTCCTTTTGGTGTAGACATGAATAAGTTTAATCCTTATGCTGAAACTAAAGAACTTAAAGAGAAGTTAGGGATAAATGAGGATGATAAAGTCATAGTGTTTATTGGAACGTTGTTTGAGTTTTCGGGCTTAGATTCGTACCTAGGACAGTTTCCGAAGGTCATTAAAGAAATCCCTGAGGCAAAACTGATAATCGTGGGTGGAGGTGCCTTATTAGGCAAGTTGAAGAAGCTTGTCGTTGATTTAAAGCTTACAGAAAATGTGGTCCTAACGGGTTTTCAACCCTTTGATATGATGCCGCGATACATTAACCTCGCTGATATCTGTATTAACCCTTTTGAGGTCAACTCGACAACTAGGGATATTATACCCGGGAAAATAATACAATACCTTGCGTGTGCAAAACCAGTTTTGGCAACACCCTTACCTGGAATGGTCTCGCTGCTTTCAGGTCCAGAACGAGGAGTGATATACTCAAATATTAATGAATTTGCAGAGAATACGGTTAAACTTTTAAAAGATAGCGAAATGGCGAGAATCATAGGGAAAAATGGCTACCGATACGTTAAGAATAACCATGATGAAATGGAAATAGCTCGCAGGCTAAGTAGAATTTTGGATCAGATCATACGCTGATATGGTTAAGGGTTTTAAGCGACCCATTACATATGACCAATAGCAAATACACGCCGATAGGATGCCACAAAACAGTCAACGTGAATGCTGTGCATGTCTTTCGGAGGAAGATGTCCATATGAAGATGAAGAAGCTTAGAGTTGTGGTAGTTGGATGCGGTTTTGTCGCTCAAAAGCGGCATATTCCCGGCTTTCTTAGATTGAAGAGGCATGTTTCTTTGTGTGCCGTTTGCGATCTAAATCAAAATCTAGCAAAGGATGTTGCTAATAGGTTTGGGATAGCGAATGTATATACTGATCTCTCAGAGATGTTTTCAAAGGAGCGTCCCGATGTTGTTGATGTGTGTACTCCGCCGAAGGTTCATGCGTCTGTGGCAATAGAGGCTATGGAGAAAGGCTGCCATGTGTTGCTGGAGAAGCCTATGGCTTCCGATCTTTCGGACTGCGATAAGATGATCCAAGCGTCTAGAAAGTATGGCGTCAAACTTAGTATAGTCCACAATCAGAGGTTTTATCCCCCATTTCTCAAAGCTCAGGAGCTGGTGGAAAGCGGTGCTATTGGAGAACTAGTTGGTTTGAGGGTTTTGTCGTTGACTCAGAGGGAGGAGTATATAGCACATGAGAACCATTGGGTTCATAAGCTACCTGGAGGAGTTATCGGCGAAACGGGCCCACACGCGGTTTATTTGTCTCTTGCATTTGTGAAGAACGTTAAGAATGTTGATGTCTATGCTAGGAAGAAGAGCGCTTATCCTTGGGTTTTGTATGATGATTATAGGGTGGAGCTTGAAGGGGAGAACATAAATAGTTCTATATACATTTCTCATGCAAGCGATTACACAGCTGGAGAGGTTGACCTTTTCGGAAAAGATTACGCACTCAAGGTGGATTTACAGAGTATGTTGCTAATACGTTACAAGCGGGAACACCTAAACCCATCATCCGTTGCTCTTTCCTCTCTGAGCATTGCAGGCCAAATAGCGAAGGGTATCATATCAAACACTTTTAGAGTAATGTTTTATAAACCGATGCTAGGCCATGATGTTATGATTGAAAAATTTGTTGATAGCATCATAAACGATCAGCCCGTTCCAGTAACACCAGAAGAAGGTAGAGAAACCGTTAGAGTAATAGAAATGATGGTGAAAAAATTAAATGAATTTGGTGAATTTCGTTAAGATTATTGTCCGTTAGGATGCAGTGTTTTGATCACTAATACGCTAGTAAGAGTAGTCCCGAATTCTATAACAAAATTTGTCTACAATCATTGGGGTATCCCTAACTTTATTCGTTATAGTACACTATTCTGGGATACGTATAATTTTCTTCAAAAATCCCAGTGGTGGGACAAAAAGAAACTAGAAAAGTATCAAATAATGCAATTGAGAAAACTTTTACATCATGCCTATGAAAATGTACCCTACTACCACGAAATCTTCAAAGAAAGGCATATTCGACCTGAAGATACAAAACATATAGAAGACCTGAGGAAAATTCCCTCTTTAGATAAGGACACATTCAAATCACACTTTAGTGAAATGATTTCTAAAAATGTTAAAACAAGAAATCTTCCTTTAAGTCACACATCTGGAACAACAGGAAAGCCACTTCAATTTTATCAAAGTTACTCTGAAAATGTAATAGAGTGGGCATTTATTTGCCACCAATGGTCAAGAGTGGGATATAGACCAGGTGAGCGACGAGTTGAACTACGGGGTGCCCCTATCGATAAAAAGAACCCGATTATGTATCGTCCATTAGATGGCGTTTTACGTCTTTCTCCGATAGTCTGTGATAAAAACATCGTAGAACTTTATCTAGACCATATGAAATCTTTTGGAGCAAGGTTTCTTCATGGTTATCCCTCAGCTATAGCAACTTTTGCGAGTTTGATAAGAAAATATGGTCTTAAAATTCCATTCAAGTTGCAAGCAGTTCTCCTCGCTTCTGAGGCGGTTTATGATTGGGAGAGAGAGTTAATCGAAGAGGTTTTCAACTGCCGAACTTTCGCTCATTATGGGTTGGCTGAACATGTGGTTTTAGCTGCTGAATGCGAAAGAAGCCGTTTTTATCATTGTGTACCGCAGTATGGTGTGACAGAAGTGGATACCAAAACACATGAAATCATAGCTACCGGTTTCCTCAACTACATAAATCCATTCATCCGTTACCGTACAACGGATGTTAGTTTTTCGCCTCTTTATTTAGAATGTGAGTTTTGTGGAAGAGATTATTTCCCAATTCTTGAGACGATTGAAGGAAGATTGGAAGATTTTGTTATGACTCCAAACGGGACGATGATTTCTCCTGCTGTTCTTACTCATCCTTTCAAAGATTTGAAGACGATAAAAAACACCAAGTTAGTTCAAACAGCTTTAGACCATATAGTATTGCGCATATCTCTATCTGAAGAGGTTTCTGAAAAAAGTGAGAAAGAGGTAAAGAATCTATGTACAAGCCTTAAAAAGATTTTAGGACCTGAAGTTGAGATCGAGGTTGAGATAGTGGATGAAATAGAGGTATCTTCTACGGGAAAGTTCAAATGGATAAAGTCAGAGATATCAGAGTAATCTGTAGCCAGAAGTCTGAACATCGGAGAACCAAAAGTCGTTGCCTCAAGATTTAATGAAGAGAGTTTTTGTGCTTATTGATACGTCCTTAGATTATCCAGAGTGCCCTCCTTTTAACCCTCCAGATGAATATCCAGAAAGTCCCTTCAAAAGTGGTATAGACAAACGCAATGTGGTTTATCCTTCAGTCCGAAAGATCTTTGCGTTGATGAATCTAGATATTAGGAATTTTGGCACATCAATTTGGTCACCATTATCAGAAGTAATCCGTAAAGGGGACACAGTTTTCATAAAACCGAACTTGGTTTTTGATAAAAATTTGTCTGGAGACTCAGTATTCGCTGTGATAACTCATGCGTCACTTGTTAGAATCATGATCGATTATGCCTACAAAGCTGCTGGAGATGATGGCAAAATAGTAGTTGCGGATGCTCCCCAGCAAGACGCAAATTTTGAGACAATAATGGAAATTACCGGTTTAAAGAAAACCGTTGAATATTTAAGAGACAATTTTTCAGTCCCTATAGAACTCTACGACTTGAGAAAGGAGCAAGTTACTTTTAAAGATGGCGTGATCACAGAGAGAGTGGTATTATCTGGAGATCCAAAAGGATACATCGAGGTGGATTTGGCAAAAGAAAGCAAAGTTGCAGATATTGAGTCTGATTTTGAAAAGTTCTATGGAGCCGATTATAATAGAAAAGAGACGGCATTATTTCATAGTAAAGGTCGTCACATTTATGATATTTCTAGAACTTTCTTAGAATCCGACGTTATAATCAACCTACCAAAGCTTAAAACACATATGAAAGCTGGCATAACTGTTTCTCTTAAGAACATGATTGGAATTATTGGAGAAAAAAACTGTATAGTTCACTACAGAGTTGGCTCTCCGTCAAAAGGTGGAGACGAGTTTCCGGAACCAAGATCGAAATTCAATGCTTTGCTGCTGAAGTTTAACCGCGTCTATTCTGATCTGCTCTTGAGTAGGGATTTAGGAATCTATCCATATAGAATCTTGATCAAGTTAGGCGGAGGCAAATCAAAGTTTGGAAGCGAATCCGGAAAAAGTAACCTGATACACAGTGGGAACTGGCATGGAAATGATACGATATGGAGATTCATATTGGATATAAACAAAATCGCATTATTTGCAGATAAGGAAGGGCAGATACACAATACCCCACAACGCAGAATGATTACCTTGGTTGATGGGATTATCGGGGGGGAAGGTCAAGGACCATTAGCTCCCAAAGCAAAAAGGTGCGGTACAATAATGAGTGGATATGATTCTTGGAAGATCGATCTAGTAGCTACGAGGTTAATGGGATTTGACGAACGAAAAATTGCGCTTTTCGCAGCTGGCGAATTTTTCCCTTCGAACGATATTACTGTAAGTTTATTCAAAAATGGCAATCTAGAAGCCTTAGAAAGTGGTAGTGACCTTCCAAACTTGCATTTTAAGCCACCGAAAACATGGAATACAATCTGTCTATGCGAAACATCTTTTCAAGGCAATGGACAATGAGCAGTGCTCGCGGTTGTTAAGAATTGCAAAACCTTCTCGTGTGGTTTTCTGATTTGTTATGTTAAACGTTATTCTTAGTCCACTACTTCGATATGCCGCGCGATTTGTATACCACATTTATGTTGTCAGAAACTTATCGTGAGACTTTGACTACAGAGAATTTGAAAGTGGCATATCTAACTTATGGGGTTAGAAGAAAGGCTTTGTGGATTAGGAAGTATAGCTTGTATCTTGTCAATAGCCTCCGTAGACTAGGTGTTCATGTTGACGTGTTCACCACAAACTTTCATTTCAAGGGTTTAGGGCCGCCTGTTTTTTATTTGAAAAATGCATTTTTGAAATTGAGAGATTACGATATAGTGCATTCAGATGAAGGGGCGGGTATCTTGGTTCATCACCCGTGCATAGTGGAAACCTACCATCACGGCTACAAACAGACTTATGACATTAATAGCGTTGTTTTTAGCGGATTAGAAACTTTTCAATGTCGCAGAGTTCAACGCATAATCGTTCCTTCCTTTGAGACGAAGAACACGCTATTACATTACGGTTTTAGATCGGATAGAATTTCAGTCATATACCATGGTGTAGATTCTAATGTATTCAGAAAGAACAGAAATTCTAGGGTTCTACTAAGGAGAAAATATGGCATCTCGAACTGCTTTGTAATCATAAATGTTGGCCAATTAATAAAACGTAAGAGACAAGTTGATGTCATCAAAGCCTTACAGGGAATACCAAATACAGCTTTAATTCTCGTTGGATGCGGCGAAGAAGAAAAGCATATTAAGAAACTAGCAAGGAAGACAGGAATCAAATTGATTTATTTTGAAGAGGTCCCAGAGAGTTCTTTGGTAGATTTGTATAATGCTGCTGATGTCTATGTTCACACTTCCATCTGCGAAGGTTTCGGCTTAACAATATTAGAGGCAATGGCTTGTGGTCTCCCTATAATCGCCTACAATGTAGCAGATTTCACTGAAATTGTTCGTGAAGCCGGAGTCCTTCTTAAGCCTGAAGATCTGCATGGTGTGCGAGATGCTTTGCTTTGGCTAAAAGATAACTTGGCCGAAAGAGAAAGACTGGGTCAAATAGCGCAAAAAGAAAGTGCCAAGTATACATGGGAAAAAGCAGCAAAAGAACATTTGACCGTATATTTACGTGCTATTAATGAATCTCAAAAATGAGTGAGTTCATAGGAAAAAGCTTACTATGAAGCACGCGCTAACATTGACTTGAAGTTATGATATCTATTATCGTTCCCTTTAAGAACAGCAAAAAAACCCTAAGGAATTTGTTGATATCATTACTTGATCAAGATTTTCCCAAAACTGACTACGAGATTGTATTAGTTGATGATGGGTCTTCTGACGGAAGTCTAGAAACAATTGAAGATATGGTCAAGTCGTCGATAGTTCGAATAAAGGTTATTAAGTTGCCCGTGGGGAGGGGGTGTTTTCACGCGAGAAATAAAGGCGTAGAGGCATCCGAAGGAGAAATTATAGCGTTTATAGATTCTGATGAAATAGCGGATGGAGTGTGGCTAAAAAGTCTAGCCCAACAGCATTTTAAATCCGAAGATGAAGGGGGTGTTATTGGTAACGTCATAACGGATAATGATGAAGCTTTGATTTTACCTCTTGTAGTAGCTCCCACAGATGCTACTGGAATGTCTAAAGGAGTGGTAAAGGCGGGTACATGTAATGTCGCATACCGCAAGAGTATTCTCTTAGAGATTGGTGGTTTTGATGAGGCCTTTGATCCGAAATGGAGAGGCGATAGCGACTTATGTTTACGTGTGTTAGAAACGGGTTTGAAAATTGTACATGAACCCAATGCGATTGTTTATCATCCTGTAAGAAAGAATTCGCTTCGCGATATATGGAAAGACGGTTTTAAACGTTATCATGATGTGCTTTTATATTCGAAGCATAACAAAAATAGCATTGTTAACAATCATCTAGGTAATGGTTTTACAAAACCTTTTGGTCGTTTCTCACCATTAAGTATTTTTATTTTCTTTGCAGGTTTTCTAGCTGTCTACATAGCTTTACAAAGCTTACTATTTCTTTTCTACTTCATTATAATTTCTTATACTGCTTGGCTTCTTTTCTTTATGTTCTATGGATATAATTTTGTGTCAACAGGATCACAACCGAGGATCTCGCTGAGATTTAAAGCAGCTCTTGTTTTACCTTTTTATTTTTTCGCAGTGTTTTTAGGCCGATTATACGGTTGCATAAAGTATAAGACTTTGTTGCTTTGAGAACAAATAGACAAGTGATGACCCATCTATGATTCGTACAGTCATAACGGAAATCCGGTCGAAAATCTCCACGCGAACTAAATTAAAATTTCTGTTTTTGGAAATTGTTTTTTCAGTAATTTTTTACTTTTTACCAAAAGCAGGAACTTTTCTTTCCGTTATCGGTATTATGTTCGGGATAATTACGTTTTTCCTAATTCCTGGATATATTGTTAGCACGTTCTTTGGTCAATGGAATAGGCTTATTGAAACTCTGGGTTTTGGTCTTCTTTTTGGCTTGGGACTTCAAACGTTTAACGTCTTACTATTGTATGCTGCGTTTCCTTTAATATCGATAGATTTCACGATGAGTGTTATAGTCCTAACCTTATTTTTCACGACTCTATTAACATTATTTTTGGCAGAAAAGAAGCAAAACGAAGAGAAGAACAAAGATAAGTGGGAATACGTGGGGTTATCTCTTTTATGTATTATTTTAATCGCGTTATTTGTACGCTTGTATTTTCAAGGTTTTAATACCCAAATGTTTACCCCCGATGGCGCCCTGTATATGGACGTAGCAAGGAACGTTGTGGAAACTGGCAAGTTTTCCTTAAAGATCTTTCCCTACCACAGTTATTGGACAGAAGAAATCGCGATGGCAGCAAAGCTTCAGGCTGCGATTGGCGGCGGTGAGCATCCAGTCGTGTCGTTTATGTTAGCATTATTCTTTATGTTTGGAGGGCCTTCACAGCTTTCGGCAAAGTTAATGGAAGTTTTTTGCGGTGTACTTGTAGTTTTCCTCGTTTATACGATCACTCGTAAGCTGTTAGGTGAGCGAACCGCTTTGATAGCCTCTCTCATGATCAGCTTTGAACCATTAATGGTGTTCTACTCCATCGGCCTCTTTAATGGAACTGAAACACCAAGCATTCTTTTTTTGATGGCGACACTTTACTTCATAATTTTAGCTATAAAACGCCCCGAAAAATTACGATTTGCTGCATTGGCTGGTGTATTCTGGAGTTTTTCGTTTCTGTGCTGGCAAGCCAGTGCAGAGGCCTTCTTGGCAGTTATTCCTTTTCTGTTTATTTTTCTATCGGAAAAACATAAGTTAAACATTAAAAGTTTTCTTTTCGTCTTCTTGGTACCCATTATAATCGAAATATATTATGCGTTTGTTACTTCGATCCCTGTCTTATTTTTATATGTGACTGTTTCGTTCATTTCGTTAATTATTGTATTAAAACGAGCCAGAGACCTGTACATAAAGGGTTTATCCCTGTTCTTATTGACCAGCGTAATTGTAATGCAGATTACAAATATTCGAGGTTACTTCTTCCCCGAAATTTTCAATATGTTTCAGGAAACAGGATCGACTGCAACTGCACGTGTTCTATCATTGTTTCCTACGTATTCTCAGATAATTGCTTTTTCCGGTAGAATGATAGATATTTGGCAAAGGCTGGGTGAATTAACAGGACCGTTGATCCTGATCTTGGCTTTTCTATCTTTCTTAAACACATCTCATTTAAAGGAAAAAACTTCTATTTTTCTATATCCTTTGTTCTACTCAATATTATTCTCGGTTTTTGGCCCTCTTAGTTATGGTATTAGTCAGGCTCGCTTTTACCCATTCGTAATCCCGTTTATGGTCATTCTCTCATCTTCTGTCTTGGACGCCTTAATTATTAGGGCAGAAGAAAAAAATAAGACCTCAAAAAGAATTGTTTCTATTAAATTAAAAGGCAAATCCTATATCGTTAGATTGGGAGTGAATTGGGGAAGGATCAAAAAAATATGTATCTTTTCATTTTTGACCCTTCTGCTGCTCTGTTTCTTCAACTTTTACAACGGTGGTTATTCTGGGACAATTAACATGATTAATGAATTTGACACCGTATCTAATGTTGAGATGACACCTGCTGTTCATTGGATTAAAGAGAACACCCCTCAAAATTCCGTGTTTCTAGCTTTAGCAACTCAAGAATACGCTTGGCTGACCGATAGAACTTGCGCGGGCGTGCGTTCCTTGAATATAGAACAGCTTTATGAAGCCATCCACATTTATAAAGCGGATTACTTCATTTCGGACAAATCTGTTTACGATGTGTCTCCTGAGCTAAGCGGCCTTTATGATAATCCTTATGCTTCTCCTCCGGGTTTTGTTCTAGTGTTTAATTATTCAGGTTCTAAATCTAATGTGTTCATTTTTGATGTGAGAAGAGCGCAAACGATAAACCTGACCGAGTATGAACAGCAGATTGAGGCCAATAGGGCGTCCTGTTTAATCTTCGATGGTACAGATGATTATATTAAAGTGCCCAACTCATCAAGCTTAAACATCACCGATCAGATTACAATTGAAGCTTGGATAAAACTTTCTGAAACTCCGACCGGCCCAGAAAGAATAGTTGCTAAACGGGACTCCAATGGAGAAAGCTGGGTATTGACCACTGGTACGACTAGGAAAATATATTTTGCACTTTGGTCAGGTGGGAATTACTCCGAATTAGCGTCAACCTCAACAATTCTACTTGATACGTGGGTTTATTGTGCTGCAACATATGATGGCTCGTATATGCGTTTATATCTTGATGGTCATTTAAATGCGGAAAAACCGCAAACAGGGAGCATAGACACGAGTATGGCAAATGTGACTATAGGAGCCGAAAATGATGGAAGCGTATATCATTTCAATGGGTCAATTGATGAAGTCTGCATTTCAAGTCGTGCTTTGACAGAATATGAAATAGTGGATAATTCCTTAAAAGGCGAGTTGGGCATCGTTAATGGAACGGTTGCTTTATGGCATTTTAATGAAGGAAGCGGAGACACTGTTCACGATGAAACAGGAAACCACAATGATGGGATAATCTACGGGGCAACATGGCATAAATAGTAAATTTAGTCAATTCATAAAAACAACAGATATTAGTACGATCTAATCGATTAATCTAATTTCGGTGTATGTCTTGCCACAGAAAAAGTTAGAAACAAAAGAGGAATTTGAGCAATGGTACGAGAAAGAGGATCCATGGAAGATTAGAGAGCGCAAGAATATTGTTAATAGAATAGGGAGTATTTGGAGAATTATTTCTCCTCACAAGAATAAAAAAGTGCTTATAGATTGTGGTTGTGGTGAAGGTGTGATAACTAGTTTTATCAGTAAACAATTTGAATTATCTGTTGGAATTGACATTAGTAGAAAAGCGTTGCTACGCGCAAAAGAGAAAGTAGAAAACTGTGATTTCATCGTAGGAGATATTAGATTATTACCTTTTGGAGAGAGATGTGCGGATTGTATTACTTGTTTTGAGACTTTATATTATCTAAAGACAGACTATGAAAAGGCACTACAAGAATTCGCTCGAGTATTAAAATCCGGAGGGTGGAGTATAGTAAGTATCCAACTAGGAAAAAACTATTTCAATTATGATACCTTCATGGGTTCCTTTCAAAAATACTTCAAAAAGCCGAAGATATTTGTTTTAGAACCAAAATTGAGATTTTTCTTTGAGCGCGTAAATGTTTTTCCAAATGCGCCAATTTTGGCTAATAAAATAATTATTGCTTCCTCAAGTGATCCCAGTTAGTTTTTACTTGCACGCTCATGGATTAAGACTAACGGAAAATACGGATACAGTAGATGCAAAGAAAATGATATCAGTTAATTCATGAGACTTAGTTTTAGTGTATGCTACAACTCAAACTTGACAATATCCATTTGAATAGCGCGCGCTTTGAGAAGAAGATGGTTCGGTATTGATAGGGCTGGCAGAAAGTCTTTAATCCTAGGTCATGATCCTACGTATAATATCTGGGAAGTTGGATATAAGTATCATATGAACGATATAGCGGCCACCATAGGATTAGAGCAATTAAAGTACTTTGACATTGTATTTCAAAGAAGAACACATATTGCTAAGATATATAGAGAAGAACTCGAAGGCATTCCAGGTGTCACATTGCTAGAGAATAAAAACGACAGAGTTCATGCAAACTAGTTATTTGCCATGCATGTTGAAAAAAGGACAAAGTTCGCCGAGGCAATGATTTCAAGAGGAATTGAAGTTGCAGTTCATAACTGGAAGAATGATAAGTATACCATCTTTGGTGGTCTAAGAAAAGATCTGCATGCATGCATCCTATAAGCCAAATTGGCTGATAGCGTCTAATCCCCACGTTGGCGGAACAGTAATGGATGAGCATGCGCATGATCTTGTTTCAATTGTAATTCCCACTTATAATGGGCTCAAAAATTTGAAGAAATGCCTTTATTCGATCGTTAAAAACACCGATTACCCCTACTATGAAATTATTGTTGTGGATAACGCATCTTCAGATGGCACCTATAATTTTTTGAAGAAAAATTTCCCAAACATAAGAGTTGTTGTGAACAAAAAAAATGTAGGAAATGCTGAAGGGATCAATGTAGGCGTCCGATCTGCCAAGGGCAATTTTGTAATGATACTTGACAACGACATCGAAGTGACAAAGGGCTGGCTTAGAGAACTGGTTAAACTTGCGAAATCGAACCCATCTATTGGAGTTTGTGGTAGTCTTCCATTTTGGTACGATTACAGACGCTATGCACCCATATATGAAGGATGTTTTCAAGTCTCGACAGTCTCTGGTGCAGCGATGCTTCTTAAGAAGGATGTAATTAAAAAGGTTGGTCTTTGCGATCCCTCATACTTTGCCTATTTTGAAGACACCGAACTTTGCTGGAGACATATATTATTTGGATATAAGGTAGTCTATGACAGCGACTCTGTAGTTCTACATAAGGGTGGCCAAACATCAAAGAGAATGAATTTAAGTTTTATCACTTTTCACAGTACAAAAAACAGATTAACAACAATAATCAAGATATTTGGTTTTAGGTCCTTGACAAAAATACTTTTCTTTGAAGCTATCCGTTTACCCTTAGCTTTTCTTTTTGCTCTCTTTTCCAAGCGAACTCTGACAACCGCTTACTTCATATCTGTCTTCTGGGTGCTCTGGCATATGAGAGATATCCTTCAGAAAAGGGCGGAGATACAAGAACGACGAATGGTCAGCGACGATGTAATACTAAGGTTAAGGCAAAGTGAAAGAGAGATGCACGAATTTTTCTTAGAAAAATTATTACAGAAAATGAGTGAGGACAGAACAAAAGATGATTTCTTAAAGGATAATATAGTTAGGCGCCTTTATGCTACCAGATTTTTTAAGAAAATGGGATTTCCATTGGATTGATGAAAATTCTTTCAAATATCGGCGCAAAAATGATCTATATTATAAGCCTTTTCCACCAATGCCACCAATGTAACAATCTCAAATTAGTTAACTAGCACATTTCTTTAAAAGACCGTTGTTAAATTTGTATTTTTTAATCCCTAAATACTGCAAAGACTTAAAATGGAACATAGGTTAAAAATAAATGTGTTCATTACATGTTTAAGGTGGTAATGATGAAAGTACGAATAGGTTTAATAGGTTGCGGTCGCATGGCTCAACGCTTTCACATTAAGACTCTGTTAAAAATGGAGAATGCGGAATTAACTGCATTATGTGATACGCGTGAAAAAATAGCGCGTGAGATAGCATCAAGATATCATGTGAAAGCGGTTTACAATGACTATAAAGATCTTTTGACCAACGAGAAGATAAAAGCAGTTATTATTTCCACCCCGCCAGAGTCTCATTCTAAAATTTTGGAAGACGCAGCTGAAGCGGGAAAACATATATTCATAGAAAAACCGATGACGACAACCATCGAAGAGTGTAAAAGAGCAATTGAAGTTTGCGATAGTAATAAGGTGAAACTCATGGTTGGATTGATGAGAAGGTTTGACAAAGCACTTATTTGGTCAAAAGAGAAAATAGACTCTGGAGAATTAGGAAAAGCTTTCGCAACAAACTTAAACTATAATCTCGTATCGACCTATCCCGATTACCTTCGAAAAACAGATACTGACATAATAAGTAAAGGCAGATCTTCAACTAGTATTAAGGAAAACATGCATACCTTCTTAATTAATCATTTAATTCATCATGCAGATATTATGCGGTGGATGGGCGGATCGGTAGAGAAACTACTTGCAACGGGCGTTTTCAACAATGATAATTTCACTCTGAGTGTTATTCTTAAGTTATTCAACAAAGGTATTGGATACATACAGTTCAATAGCCTGATAAAGACAGACTGGCAAGAAACGCTGGTAATACATGGTACGAGGGGATCGCTGTATATCAAGATGTTTTTCCCATATTTAGATACTCCAAGTAATGCGGCTTTTGTATCTCAGGAATTTGGCTCATGTATGTCTCCGCTTATCGTTGTGAATACGATGTATGAGGATGAGTTACGGCAATTTCTGAACTGTATCATAAATGATTTAGAACCTGAACCCAACGGTTGCCAAGCACTAGAAGCGCAAAAAATAATTTCGGCGATGGAAAAATCTTTAGAACATGAATCTTGGATAAGCATAGAATAGATAATAGGTTAAAGGAGAGAAGGCGCGTGGTAAAAAGAGAACTCGTACGTATGTTTTGTCCGCATGTGCCCGAGACAGTGATTAACAAATTCGCCGAAACATGGAGAAGCGGATGGATAGGTCAAGGTCCCAAGGTTGATGAATTCGAAAAAGAATTTTCAAAGAAATTTGGTCTTAAATATGTTGTCGCTTTGAACTCAGCTACATCAGGGCTGCGCCTTGCTTACGCAATAGCAGGCATTGGACCGGGAGATGAAGTTATAACAACGCCATATACTATGGTCGCTACAAACACTGCTATTTTGGAGCAGTTTGCGAAACCTGTTTTTGCTGATGTGCAGTATGAAACCGCTAATTTAGATCACCAGGATATTGAGCACCGTATTACTGAAAAAACAAAAGCGATAGTATGTGTTCACTGGGGTGGATATCCATGTGACTTGAATGAACTTCACAAGATAGCCTCAGATCATGATTTACCAATTATCGAAGATGCGGCACAATCTTTAGGAGCCATGTATAAAGGTAAACCAATAGGTTCCGTATCCAATTTCACGGTCTTCTCATTACAGGCGATCAAGCATATAACAACTGGTGACGGTGGAATGCTCTCTGTAGCAGACAAGGAAAAGTATGAGGAGGCTTTGAGAAGGAGATGGTTCGGTATTGATAGAGCTGGTAGAAAGCCTTCGGTCCTAGGTCATGACCCCACCTATGACATATGGGAAGTTGGATATAAATATCATATGAACGATATAGCGGCTACCATAGGATTGGAGCAATTAAAGTCCTTCGATTCTATATTTCTAAGAAGAGCGCAGATCGCTAAAATTTATAGACAAGAACTTGAAGGCGTTCCAGCGATCACCTTGCTAGAGAATAAAAACGACAGAGTTCATGCCAACTGGCTATTTGCGATGCATGTTAAAAGAAGAACGAAATTTGCTGAAGTAATGCATTCAAAAGGGATTGAAGTTGCAGTTCATAATTGGAGAAATGATAAATATACAATCTTTGGCGGTCTAAGAAAGGATCTGCCTAACACGGAAAAAGTTGACAAAACATTAATTTGCATCCCTCTCCATCCTAAACTATCAGATGAAGACATAGATTACATAATAAATTCGATAAAAGAAGGATGGTAACTCGAAATTAGCGCGCCACGAATGTTGCTCTGCTTGTGGTTTGGAAACCATGAAAAACTTCAAAAACCAAAAACAGCCACAGATTGGATATACTTATAAAATAAGTTTAGAGGCCTGAACTCATGAAAGGTCTGCTTCTTGCAGGGGGTCACGGTACGCGTTTAAGACCTCTTACATATACAGGCAACAAACATATGCTTCCTGTGGTTAATAAACCTATTTTATACTATGGCTTGGAGCAGTTAAAGAAAGCTGGTATTACTGAAATAGGAATCATTCTGGGACCTGTAAAGGAGGGAATTGAGGAGGCTATTGCGGACGGGTCTAAATTTGGAGTTAGAGTTACGTATATCAATCAACCTGAGCCTAAGGGTATAGCGCACGCTGTCGGGATCGCTGAAGACTTCATAAGAGATGATCCCTTTGTAGTCTATTTAGGGGACAACTTATTAAGAGACAGTATAAAACCGTTCGTGGAAGAATTCCAAAAGGCAAACTGGGATGAATTATTGCTACTCTCTAAGATTGATGACTTAGCAAAAAGAAAGAGGTTTGGTGTGGCGCATCTAAAAAACGGCAAGGTAATAAGAGTGATTGAGAAGCCTGAAAAGCCTGAGGATATTGCTAGCGATTTAGTGATGATCGGGGTGTACATGTTTAGATCTGAAATCTTTAAAACTATTAAAAAACTTAAACCATCATGGAGAAATGAATTGGAGATAACTGATGCCATTCAAAAACTTATCGATTGCGGTTGTAAAGTAGTGCCGAGAGTGACTACAGGATGGTGGAAAGACACGGGGACATCGGAAGACATTCTAGAAGCAAATAGGCTAATCTTAGACGAACTGAAACCAGAAATAAAAGGAACAGTCGAAGATGTCGCTTCAATACAAGGAAGAGTATCAATAGGGCCAAATACGACAATTAAAAAAGGCGCATTAATAAGAGGTCCAGCAATAATCGGAGAAAACTCAACAGGAGAAAACGAGGTATACATAGGACCGTACACAAGCATAGGAAACAATGTCTCAATCAAACGTGGAGAAATCGAAAACTCCATCATAATGGACGGATGCACAGTCGACGTCGACGAAAGAATAATAGACAGCCTAATAGCCCCAGACTCAAAGATAATTTCGAACAAAAACAATAGACCCAAAGGAAAAAGATACATCTTGGGCGAAAGAAGCCGTGTGGAGTTATGACTCAAAATGCTTCAAGGAATAAAAAACCTCTGAAAAGACATTTCGACGAGAGAGGATCCTTCACAGAGCTAACGGGAGAAGATTGGAAAGAGATTATTGAAAGAACTTGAAATATTTGGCTATCAAGAATAAGAACGTTTACAAAAATCGCTAGCAAAGTCAAGTTTCTTAAATAAGTCAGGAGTTCACGTAAAGCTTCATATCATTAGAATCAATTATGAGTTATCAAAAATCGAAGATGTATTATCCATAAATAATTGAAGGGATGTTAATTGAGGATATTAACAATACTCTCTGCGACTTTTGAAAGTGGGTCACCTGCAATATTTAAAAGAACTCTGCCGCTCATGAAGGAATTACAAAGAGGGGGGCATGAGATAAAGTTTTTAGAAAACTATGCATGGCAGGAACCTTCTACATTATCCACTTCATCATGGTTGAAATGCTACGCCTCTTGGTCTTTAAATCATAAAAGATTAATAATTCGCTATCTCCTACAGGATTTCGATTGTGATCTTGTATATTCTGAAAAAATTGAACCTACAACCTTGGCTTATTTACTTTCCAAAAAAATGGCGATACCTTTTGTGATTGATTCACATGATTTAGAACGCGTTAATTTACTGGATAAATATATCAACTCAATTATCACTTCTTATTTAATCAAGAAAGCCGCAAAAGTATTTACGATAAGTAAGGAACTCCATAAATTATATCAAAATATAAGGAAAGATGTAATATATCTTCCAAGTACAGCAGATTTAGGTTTTTTTGATCCCAGAAAACTTGGTCAAGTAGATAAATTTAATGAGATAACCTTTATTTGGTGCGGTAACATGAAAGGTTCCGATTTCTGTGAGCTTATTCTTCAGGCATTTCGTAAGTTGAATGGTGAAAAATTGTATCTTGTTGGCGATGGCCCTAAACGCCAATTTTACGAAAAATTAACTTCTGAACTGGGATTAAATAAGAAAGTTATATTCACGGGCTGGGTTTCGGACAAAGAGCTTGCAAGATTATATAAGGCAAGCGATATTGGCCTCTTACCCTTCAATGATGATTTATGGAACCGTTGTAAAGCTCCGTCCAAGCTCTTTGAGTTTATGGCTATGGAGATTCCCTTTGTATGCACAGTCGGAGAACCAGCCTACATGGTTGAAAAACTTGGTTGTGGTTTAGTGGCGAAACCTGAAGTATTCGACTTCTCAAAAAAAATGGCATATGCAGTAAAAAATTTGAATGAATTAAAGGATAAAGCAAAGGAAGCCAGAAAGTATCTTCTAGAAAAACAAAATTTCGGGGTGTTAGCGAAAAAATTGGAAGAAGAGCTGCAATCACTTGTTTGATATTTTTTAAAAAAATTGCAGAATCTCATTTTGAAAGGAGGGAGAAGATGAAAATAACTTACGTGGTTCCGGAACTCTATAGAGATGGTGGTATCCAAGAATTCGCTAAAACGGTTTATTTTCAGCTATCAGACTATTATGATATGGAACTTGTAGATTGGAAGAATATTCTCTCATTGCCTGAAAATGCATTCCTTAAATTTCTACCACCGGCTCTTGCCTCTACCTACTACACTCATTTTATTGCAAAAAAATTTAAAGATTATTACAAAGAGATTAAGAACGCCGATTTTGTTCATTTTTGGCATCCGGAGTCTGCGATGGCTTTTTTGGACAAAAAGTATATTGTAACTTGTCATGGAATGGAAATTTTGCCAGCAAACATGAAAGGATTTAGAAAAGAAAGATATGAAGCTGTATTCAATTGCGCGAAATTAATCCATGTCAATAGCAATTTTACAAAGAGACTTTTATTAAATACATTTGATATAGTCGAGGAGAAAATAAGAGTCATCAATCCGCCGATAGAGAATGAAAAATTTATCAAAAATGATTGCAGAGAAAAGAAAAGAAAACCCGTTATAGGCACTTTAGCGAGGTTTAACAAAAGGAAGAATGTGCCAAGTATAATAAAAGCTTTAAAAATACTAAGAGAAAAATACCATCTTGATTTTATATATTACTTGGCTGGTAACGGCGTGGAGAAAAGAAGAATTATGCAGGAATTGAAGAAAGCAAAATTTGCGTGGAAATATTTTGGAGAAATATCTAATGAGGAGAAAATTAAGGAGTTTTATCCTTCCTTAGATATTTTTGTTATGCCTCCTCTGGAATTACCAAACGATGTTGAAGGCTTTGGGATAGTTTATTTAGAAGCTAATGCTTGCGGGATACCCGTTGTTGCATCAAAGACAGGCGGTGTTCAAGACGCTATTAAAGAAGGAGTTTCAGGGGTATTTGCTGATCCAGCAAATCCGGAGGATATAGCGGCGAAAATCTTGGAAGTTTTAGAAAACAGAGATAGATTTAGTGATTCTGCAAAAGAATGGGCTAAGCGGTTTGATGCCAAGAAAATAGCGAAAAAATTTGCCGAAATTTACATTGAGGTATAAGAATGAATTATGATTATAAAACCTATTGGGAAGAGAGAGCAAGAAGCACAATAACAAACGATGATTTTAAGTTAGGTGCAATCTGCTACTTTGATATGCCTAAATGGTTCAATGCTTTTTTTGATTACTTTCAGAAAAAGGCATTTTTAGATTTGGTAAAGATCGTTGGAAATGTAAAAAGAAAAGAAATTCTGGAAATTGGTTGCGGAACAGGACGATTCTCTAAGCTAGTAGCGGATAATGATATAGATGTTTATGGAATAGATATTAGTGGAGAAATGTTGAAATATGCTAAGCGAAATGTACTCAATGGTATTTTTGTAAGGATGTCTGCCACAACATTACATTTCCAAAATAGCACATTCGATTTAGTATTATCCGCTACAGTTTTACAGCACCTGCCATACTGCGACCAAGAAAAAGCTATCAAAGAAATATGTAGAGTCACAAAGAAAAATGGTTACATTATCATATTAGAGTTATGCGATTTAGAGGATAGGGCAAAGCATGTATTCCCAAGAACAAAAGAGGATTGGATAATGTCTTTTCAAAAAAATGGCTGTAACTATATTAACAGTAAAAATGTTGAATATGTACCCCTCCTTAAATTCTCAAAGATTCTTGTGAGTAAGATTTTGAATAGAAGTGAAAAGAAAAAAGATCTTACGGATAAAGGAATTCCTTCTGGGTTTTCCAGAAATGTTCTTAAGCATATCTACTATTTTTCATTAAGAATAAGCATTTATTTTTCTTACCCAATCGAAGAGTTTCTTTATCATTTAAATCTTAACAAAGCAAGACATTGTGCGATAATATTTAGAAAATCTAATTAATGCTTTTTCATGAAGTCGATTCACTTATTTCTCCTCTTGACCCGGAAAATTCACAATAATCCATATAGCCATAGTTTTTTAGACGACATTGCTTCCGAGAAAGAAAAATAGCATTGTGAAGATAAATTAGAAACTATATAAACAAATATTTTAAACGTTTATATAGTTTTAAAAAATGTTTGACCATGGAGCGATGACTGTTGGATACCTGCATAGTCCTAACCACAATTCGTGTTCCTGAGCTTCTCTTAGATTATGCGGATAACTTTGCTAAGTATGGTCATTATAATGTTGGCTTTATTGTGGTTGGAGATATTCCAACACCTCACGAAGAAACAAAATTTCTTATGCAGAAAGTGAAAGATAAGGGGTTTGAGGCTCAATATTTTGATATAAAATCCCAAAGAAAATGGTTGCATCAATATCCTAAACTGGCAAAAATAATTCCATACAGATCAGACAATAGAAGAAACATCGGATTCCTTATGGCCGCCGAAAAAGGCGCACAAACAATAATCGCAATAGACGACGACAACTACGCAACCGGCGAAGACTTCTACAAATACCACAGCATAGTCGGCAAAAAAGCCACCCTACCAACAGTCACATCAACAAGTGGATGGTTCAATCCATGCACCATGCTAGAAACAGATCACGGCGGACTCATATACCCCAGAGGATACCCCTTCTCCAAAAGACGCAAAGAACAATACACCTTCACACAAACCACTGGACGAATCGCACTAAACATGGGCTTATGGACAGCCGATCCAGACGCAGACGCCGTCACACATCTAGCCAACCCAACACAAATAGTACGAATGAAAAGCGAGAATGATTCCATCATGCTCGCTCCAGGTACATACGCTCCAATAAACACGCAGAACACTGCATTTCATAGAAGAACCCTTCCTTGCTATTACTACATTCTCATGAACGCAAGCCTCAAAGGTCTAAAAATTGACCGATACGGCGACATATGGTCCGGCTTCTTCATTAAAAAAGCAATCGACAAAATGGACGAAAGAGCAGTTGTAGGACGACCAATTGCAAACCACAAAAGGAACTCCCACAATTACCTCAAAGACCTGAAGTGCGAACTCTGGGGCATGCTTTTGACAGAAGAACTTGTCAAATGGCTTGAACAACTTCAACTCGAAAGTGACAACTATTTCGACATATATCTGGAAATGTCAACTGGGCTTAACAAATTGAAAGACAACTTCCAAGAATACGCAATAAGGAAATACCTCGAGAAAATTTCACACGCCATGAACATATGGGTAGACACGTGCCGCATAATCATGAAAGAGAATTAGAACAAGCAGTCTCTCTTACCTCAATTTTTTGGCAAAAACTTAATTAGGCAATAGCCTCAGTACTGACTCTGCATCATGGCCCTCATGGTGAAAACAAAATGAAACGAATTCTTGTAACAGGAGGAGGCGGTTTCATCGGCAGCCATCTTGCTCGCGAACTCCTCAAACAAGGCAACTTTGTCAGAATTGCTGACGTAAAATTCGACGATTACATCAAAAAATACTACTCTGAAAAGCTCACTCTGGATCTCCGTGTTTGGGGCAACTGCCTTAAAGCAGCAAGAGACATCGATCTGGTATACAACTTAGCTGCAAACATGGGTGGAATAGGTTTCATAACAGAAGTGGGCGCCGAAGTTATGCATGATAATGCAATCATAAACGCAAATATGCTTGAGGCTTCAAGAATAAATAATGTCGAAAGGTTTCTCTTCTCATCATCAGCATGCGTTTACCCAACTTACAAACAAGTCGATCCTAACGTAAAGGGCTTAAAGGAGGAGGACGCCTACCCAGCAGAGCCGGACAACTTCTACGGCTGGGAAAAACTCTACACAGAAAAAATGTGCGAAGCATACCAACGCGACCACAACATGGACATACGCATCCTACGCTACCACAACATCTACGGACCAGAAGGAACATACAAAGGCGGAAGAGAAAAATCCCCAGCAGCCCTATGCAGAAAAGTAGCCGAAGCCACAAACCCAGGAACAATAACAATCTGGGGAGACGGCAAACAAACCCGCAGCTACTGCTACATAGACGACGCAGTAGAAGCCACAATAAAGCTAATGGAATCAAACTACAACAAACCAGTAAACATAGGATCAGACAGACTAGTAACAATAGACGAACTCGCCGACATAATAATCAAAATATCAGGAAAACAACTAACAAAAAAATACGACCCAACAGCACCCCAAGGAGTAAGAGGCAGAAACGCAGACCTCACACTAGTCAAAAAAATCCTAAACTGGCAACCAAAAACCACACTCGAAGAAGGCCTAACAAAAACCTACAAATGGATAGAAACCAAAGTAAAAGAAGACAAAAACCAAGAAGCAATCCACCTAGCGAAACCCATACAAAAACTCCAAGCTTAGGTTCAATCTATTTATAAAGGAGGGCTATAACTCTGCACACAACAACAGAAAAACAACCAAACACAAAACCCTAGGATGGAAACCCAAGCTCAACAGCAAACAAGCCATAAGAAAAGCCACAGAACATCTGATAACTGAATTGTAGCGCGTGCCTCGACCCTAATGAAATTTTGAGCCCAATAACACCACAGTGACGCGCTTGTCGATGAACAATACTTACTTCAACCTTCCTGTTAAAACCCGCAGTCTAACCTTAACCAACTCAACTAAATTTTGAAAGTAACCCCTCAACACAGGATACCTGCATTTCCCCTTAAAATACTCACATTTTTCGCACACTCGCGCGGGCGAATTCAATAATTCGTTATTCTTATTTGGGATAGCTACCTCACATCACTTTGAAGATAGCATGAAGGAGGTCGGTTCTCCCAATCTGTTATTCGAGAACGTGGATTTAACACCTATCCAATCTATCCTCTGGAAAGGTCTCCACAGGGAGGGAGCTGGGAAACCTGTAGTGTATGACCCGGTGTGGGATCTTCGAGCCCTGATGCTCAGGCAGATCCTCCAGATTCCGTACATGAAGGACTTGGTGAAGCGCCTCAGAAGAGACCTATGCTTGAGGCGCATGTGTGGATACGGTGACAGGGCTCCATGCGAGGCTCATTTCAGTCAGATGAAACGTCGGATAGGCCCTGAGAGTTTCCGCATGGTGGAGGCTCACCTGCGCCACGAGGCCCTCCGCATAAGAGAGAGCCAGCCCTTGGCAACGGTGGGCCTGATCCAGGCGGCATCACTGGACGCCACAGCCCTTCCAGCTTGGAGCAGCAGGGATCCCCATGATAACACCCGAAGGTTTGGGGATCCTGAGGCCAGGCTGGGCAGAGGGCCGAAGGGCTTCTATCTGGGCTACCAGAGCCTCTTCATGGTGGACATTGAGGACTTCCCCCTTGGCCACGTTGAGGCGCCGGCTAACCTGAATGAGAAGGATCTGGTGGAGCCCCTGCTGGACAAGGTTCTTGGCGAGGACTTAGAGGTGGAGTTGACTGTTGGTGACAGCCAGCTGGAGTCGCCGAGGGTGTTCGAGATGTTGGAGGAGAGGAAGATCGGGCACATCATAGTGTGGAGGCGGATGAAGGGTCGGGATAACCCTTCGGATGTTCTCACCGTCAAGGATCGCATCAGCGTGGAGGGGCCCGAACATCTGCGCTGCATCTACCACAGGTTGAAGGCCATGTCTGAGAGCTTGAACGGCAGAATGAAGGCGCGGCTTGCCTACAGCAGGTTCACGTGGCAGGGGCTTGGCAACGCCTCAATCCACGTGTCAATCATCTTCTGCATCGTGTACGCCGCCGTAATAGCCGCTTACCGCATCGGCAGACCTGAACTCAGGTACAGCATAGCCCACTTCGCCTAGAAAAACTCCAGAGATGGATAGGTAAGAACAGCGGACACCATGCATAACGCCAGAACCGAAGACCCTTCAGCCACCATCCAACACTGGTTGCGAGAGCGGAAAAAAAAGGGTCAGCCTCCATTCCAACCCAAGAGACATGTAAAGGGAAAAAACAAAAAGCCCCTCAAAGCATCATCCAAAGCAATTATTGAATTCGCCCGCGCGCGCGACAAGATGAGAATACTTAGAGATCATGAAATGAGGCCAGAGAAAAGATATTGGCATGAAGTAGTGGGATTTAATTATAGAATGACCAACCTTCAAGCAGCATTAGGCGTGGCACAGCTCGAAAAAATAGATGCATTCATTAGGAGGAAGAGAGAGATCGCTGAAACCTACAACTCAATATTGAAAGACGTAAAGGGAGTCACTCTACCCCCTGGGATGCCTTGGGCAAAAAATGTTTACTGGCCGTACTCAATTCTAGTTAATGAAAAAGAATTCGGTATAAGTAGAGACAAGCTAATGATCAAATTGGCTGAAAATGGTGTTGAAACAAGGTTCTTCTACCCAATTCATACAATGCCACCTTACAAGAAATATGCGGGTAACTGTACTTTTCACGTCGCTGACGGACTTTCATCATGCGGAATTAACCTTCCAAGCGGCGTAAAACTGACAAAAGAGAAAACTGAAGAAATAACTCAGTTCATATGTGCGCTCAATCCTAAAGTGCCAGGGGAAGTAACAGGATTTTAAGCAACCAATATAAAATCGCGCGCGAGGCAGTTAATAGGGGTCTCTCCACCGTCAACAAGCCTGGACTTAAAGAGCTCATGCCCCGCAACGTTAAAACTGGCAGACTCGGTGCGTCGGTGAACGCTGGTGAAATAAACCAAGCGGGCGCCGTTATAATTTCTGTCCAGACTTCGCACGCGAAAGGGACATATAGAGTTTTTCTAAGGCCTTATCACAGATTTAATAAACTGTTTTCCTCAAAAATAACGACACTACAACCCCAAAGGGAGACTCGTCAGAGTTTTAAAATAAGTTTCAGGAGTCCCTATGTCTATCCGCCGTTCTTCATCCTTTAACTTTAATGCATAAACTTTGCACTTCCAATTCAAAAGCAAACTGATTCCATCCGTCAACTGAACTTCACCAGCCTCATCTGACACAACTTTTTCAAGCCCCTGATAAATTGTTGGCTTAAAAATATACAAGGCAACTACAGCTAAATTAGAAGATGGCACCTTCGGCTTTTCAACAACTTTTTTCACCTCAAATATCCCATGCTCTATTTCTTCTCCAACCATAACGCCATATCCTCGAGCATCCTCAACTTCCTCAACCAAAAACACTGCATCAGCATCATAATCCTTAAAAACTTTCATCATCCTTCTTAAATGATCGTTATTACGTGAAAGGATTAGATCATCCCCAGCATGAACCAGAAACGGTTCATTTCCAGTAAAAGATTTAGCCCTATAAACAGCATCCCCAAACCCCCTAGGTTTTGGCTGATTTATAAAAGCAATATTTGAATTACCTATCTTCCCATAAAAATCACGCAATCCTTCAGTCAACTTAACTTTATTATTCTTTTTAAGATACTCCACAAAGCCCTCATCAATTGTGAAATGATCTTCTATAGCTCTTTTTCCCCTACCTACGATAAACCCGTACTCTCTAAACCCAACATCATATAACTGTTCAAAAACCGCCTGCAGCATCGGCTTCAAACACACTTCATCATTCTGCTTAAAAAATATCGGAAGCATCTCCTTAGGAAGCTCCTTCGTTATCGGCAACAACCTAGTGCCAAGCCCAGCAGCCGGAATAACAACTTTCCTAATCATCAAATCACCCTAATAGTGTTTATTACACAAACAATTATATAATTAACGCCAAAGATAAAACAAAACTTAATGAAACGTAAAGTGCGGCTAAGGATTATGAAGAAACAACGCATATCAATTGCTGGAACAGGCTATGTCGGCCTATCCACCGCAGTCGGATTCGCGATTAAAGGCTACAAAGTAATCACCTTTACCCATGATCCTGAAAAAGCGGCGAAAATAAACAAAGGTATCCCTCCATTCTATGAGCCAGAATTGCAAGAAAACCTCAAAAAAGTTGTAGATGAAGAATTGCTGAAATGTATGCTGAACGGTATAGAAACAATTCTTAACACCGACATCACCTTCATTGCAACAGGTACCCCAAGCCGGTCAGACGGAAGCATAGACCTACAATACATCGAAAAATCAGCATGTGAAATCGGAGAAGCCCTAAAGAAAAAGAAAAGCTACCACCTTATAGTAGTCAGGAGCACCGTCGTGCCCGGCACCATAGAAAAAGTGGTCAAACCAGTCATTGAAAACCACTCGGGTAAACACTGCGGCGTAGACTTTGGACTATGCATGAACCCAGAATTCTTACGCCAAGGAGCTGCAATCCACGACACTCTAAACCCAGATCGTATAGTCATAGGCGAATACGACAAAAAATCAGGCGAAATATTGGAGGCTCTTTTCCGAGAATTCTATTCTGAAAACATTCCCCCTATCATAAGAACAAATCTTCTAACCGCTGAACTTATCAAATACGCCAGCAATGCTTTCCTAGCCACAAAAGTAAGCTTCATCAACACGATAGCTACTATATGTGAAAAAACTCCGGGCGCCGATGTTACCATGGTAGCTAGAGGCATGGGTTTAGACAAAAGAATAGGCTCTTTGTTTTTAAATGCTGGGCTAGGATACGGCGGCTCATGCTTCCCGAAAGATGTTAAAGCCCTAATCGCCTACTCCAAAACCTTAGGCTACAAACCTGATCTTCTGGAATCCGTCGAAAACGTAAACAAACTCCAACCTTACAAAGCAATCGAACTCTGTAAAAACTTCCTCAACAACCTAAAGGACAAAAACATAGCCATTCTAGGCTTAGCCTTCAAACCAAACACAGACGACATACGAGAAGCCGTCTCAATATCAATAATAAGTCAACTCCTGAAAGAAGGAGCAAACGTAACCGCCTATGACCCAGTCGCAATACCCACAGCAAAAACCGTCTTCAAAAACAAAATCCAATACGCCAAATCAGCAATTAGCTGCCTCAAAAACGCTGACTGCTGCATACTCGTAACGGAATGGGACGAATTTAAAAACCTCAAACCAGAAGACTTCACCAAAAACATGAAACAACCCAACCTCATAGACGGAAGAAGAATCTACAACCCACAAGAATTCACCCGAAAAATGAAATTCAAAGCCATAGGACTCGGTCACTAAAATACCGGACGGCGGAGGAGGCTGGAAAGGCGACGCCAAAAACATGCTACTCGACATAGACAAAATCAAAGCGTTAGGATGGAAACGCAAAAACAACTGCAGACAAGCCATAAGAAAAGCCACAGAACATCTGATAACTGAATTGTTGTCGCCTCGACCTTAATGAAATTTTGAGGCCAATAACACCACAGTGACGCGCTTGTCGGTGAACAATACTTACTTCAACCTTCCTGTTAAAACCCGCAGTCTAACCTTAACCAACTCAACTAAATTTTGAAAGTAACCCCTCAACACAGGATACTTGCATTTCCCCTTAAAATACTCACATTTTTCGCACACTCGCCTAGAAACATAAGGGCTTCCAAACCCACACGGCGAAGTGTAACCAGCATCAAACTTCCTCTGACACCAAACCCTACCACCCATAAAAAGACAGAAGCTATCCCTAGAAGCGCTCATGAAAGGAGCTAGGAATACCCCTCTTCGCTCACACCCCAAGACAACATTCAAATCACCATAAACCACCACCAAAAATCAAACCCCAATACGCACAGATAAGAAAAACAGCTTAAAAACACAACCTCCAATTAAAGACAACAAAATAATCTACACACAAAGAGAAGCATTCAAGACCAAGGCTTGGTTAAGTTCTAGAGGTTTTTAATTCGGTAGAGTTAACGCCTTGCTCACGTTAATTGACGGTTTATCATTGATATGCCACTTTTCTATGCCTCACGTTATAGAGTGTGACCGTTTTCTCATGTTCATCTATTACGTAGATGATCCTGTAATCTCCGATCCTTAGACTCCATTCACCTGACAGTTCTCCTCGAAGGGGCTTTCCAAAGTGAGGATTAACCTCGAGGTTTCTAATAGCGGAATCCAATCTTCTCTTTAGCTGGATATCGAGCTTACGGAAGTCTCTTTCAAACCTTCTAGTAACCTTGAGACTGTATTTCTCCAGATTCCTTCAGCCCCTCGATAAACTCGTTGTACCCTCTGACCCTTCCAGCTTTCACGTCTTCTTTCGCTTCCCTAAGGGATTTCATTGTATCCTCGTCTTCTAGGATGTCAAAGGTTTCGATGATTTCCTCAAGCAGGCTACTCACCTTTAAAAGAAGAGCCCGATCCTCATCAGTTAAGAGAACGCTACCTTCAGACATGGGGTCACCAAATTATATTTCAGCCTTTTAATATTTTAACATATCCATTCGCGGCTTGGCACATGTTAACCTACCACCAAAAGAAACCAAAGCCCAGATACACCAGACTTGAGGAAACCAGCATACAAGCACAACCTGAACCTAGAACGCGACAAGCTAACACACGAGCAACGAGATCATCAAACTGAAAAAGGGTCGATTCACAATCAGCATGAGCTCAGCCGTCCTATCCCAAGAAAAATTAAAGAAAATCGCAGAAAAAATCCTCCAACTATACTTAAAAAGAATAAAGCCCAGCCAACTTTGAAGTTGAACTATTTCCCGTTCACTTGATAACTAACGGAGGTAAAAGGGACAACA